>ENA-OPAA01000288-OPAA01000288.1-human-gut-metagenome-genome-assembly--contig:-NODE-288-length-35451-cov-13.578935_pt1 | contig 35451 bp, 28 predicted proteins | sample MGYA00241049_ERZ501414 | MGnify/ENA primary metagenome ERZ501414 (study PRJEB25962, sample SAMEA2042520) | human gut metagenome | biome: human gut; feature: human-associated habitat; material: faeces... | reverse complement strand
GAACAGCAGGAACGTGACCTACTCGACCGTCGGGGACTACCAGCTCCCGAACCTGACCCTGAGCCAGCCCCAGAAGCCGCTGGGCAAGTACGGCAGGATGCGCCGGACGTACCTGATGCAGCATCGCCCGGTGCTGTACAACTCGATGCTGCTGAACGGGAGCCTGCACCCGCATCTGCTGGAAGTGGAGCAGACGGCAGAGAATCAGAAGCAGCAGATGATGACCGAACTGCTGAAAGCGAACCCGGCCCCGGACAAGGCAACGAACCAGATGGCGTGGGTGCAGCACATGAACAGCCTGCGGGCGCAGACCGAGGAAACGATTCTGACGGAACTGATTTACAGCTGAGTTTCTTCAACGCCAATATCCCCACCGAAGCCCAGCAAATCGAAATGATCGACCGAGCGGAGAACGAAAAATCGTCCTCCGCTTTTATTTTGTCGCAGTCTGAAATCGAAAACGAGCTGCGCAGGCATGGCTCCGGCTATCAGAACGGTAAGCAGCGAATCACTGAGCTGTATCAGATTCAGCCCGACCGAAAGCTCCGTGCCAAAGCACTTGCAAAGGAGTACGGCATCGGCGGGCATTCCCACGATTATCTGGATGGCAGCAGCGGATTTGTGAACCACGATGGCAAAGGTCTGGAATTTGACCATTACCCGGAACATCAGAAAACCACATTGAGCTGGGCGCAGGTTGAGCGGTATATCGACCTGATGATTCAGTCCGACCGCTATCTGACAGATGAGGAAAAGGAACGGCGTACTGCCAGACAGGAAGCTGAGCGTCAGCTTCCGATGCTGGATGGCACTGTTGCCGCAGAGTACACTGCTCTGAAAGAACAGTATCCCAACACCCTCGTTGGCCTTGAGCTGAACGGTAACTATCTGTTCTATGACAAAGATGCCGTTGCTGTGGAGCGGATTCTGCACACCAATCTTCTGTCACAGGAAAATGCGCTTGGCAAGGTCAAAGTAACCGGCTTTCCGAGTGAGCAGTGGGCAGCAGAATCCAAAAAGCTGTGGGCAGAGGGCAACAATGTCTATCTGGCTGGTTTGAACGAAGATGGCTCCCACCACCAGACAAAATATCTCCGGGAAGCGGATTATCTGCCGATTGGCAGCATCATCAAGCTGGATGACCGGGATTTTCGGGTGGAACACGTTAATTTCACGTTCAAATCCGTTAGCTTGCAGGATATGGAACTGACGAAAAACAGACTGCCCATTTTCCGCAATGAGCATCTGCCGCACATCCGGGAACTGTACGAAGAACAGCAGGATGCAGTCATTGATGTTGTTCCCGAAAAAGAGGTCAGCTATCAGGTCGGCGACGAAGTTGTAGTAGACCTGCCCACCAGAACGATTGAGGGCACCATCGGCTATGTTGGTGAAACCGATGTGCGCATCGACACCAGTGCGCACGGTCATTCTTGGGATAACGAGGTCATCAACCGGCAGCAGTTTGAGGAGGGACTGCGGCAGAAGGAGCCGGATGAGCCTGAACTGACCGATGAGGAACTGGATGAACTGCCGATCTCTGCGGTGATTGATGGCGAAGTTCAGACTTTCCCGAATGCCGCAGCCTTGGATGAAGCCCTCCACGCAGAACCTGTGCCTGAACCCGCTGGGAATTTTCACATTACTGATGAGCATCTGGGCGAGGGCGGTGCAAAGCAGAAGTACGCCCGGAACATCGAGGCCATCAAAACGCTGTTCCGTCTGGAAGAAGAACACCGTGGTGCTTCTGCCGAGGAGCAGGAAGTGTTGGCGCAGTATGTCGGCTGGGGCGGTCTGGCAGATGCCTTTGACCCCAACAAAGACAACTGGGCAAAGGAGTACACCGAACTGAAAGGAATGCTTTCGGAGGACGAGTACGCCGCCGCCCGTGGGTCGGTGCTGAATGCACACTATACCAGCCCCACCGTTATCCGTGCCATCTATGATGCAGTAGAAAAAATGGGATTCCGTAGCGGCAATATTCTGGAACCCAGCATGGGTGTCGGCAACTTTTTCGGGATGCTGCCGGACACCATGCAGGACAGCCGCCTGTATGGTGTGGAACTGGACAGCATCACCGGACGCATTGCGCAAAAGCTGTACCCGCAAGCTGACATCACGGTAGCAGGTTTTGAAACCACCGACCGCCGGGATTTCTATGACCTTGCAGTGGGCAACGTCCCGTTTGGTAATTATAAAGTTGCAGACAAGGCATATAACAAATTGGGCTTCAGCATCCACAACTATTTCTTTGCCAAAGCCATCGACCAATTGCGTCCAGGTGGTGTCATAGCTTTTGTCACCAGCCGCTACACGATGGACAGCCGGGACAGCACTGCCCGCAAGCATATTGCCGAACGTACTAATTTGCTCGGCGCAATTCGCTTGCCCAACAATGCGTTCAAGGCAAATGCCGGAACGGAAGTCGTTTCTGATATTATCTTTTTGCAGAAGCGTGACCGCCCTGCGGACATTGAGCCGGACTGGGTACAGCTTGGAAAAACGGAAGATGGCTTTGCCATCAACCAGTATTTTGTAGACCACCCGGAAATGGTGCTGGGCGAACTGACCACCGAAAGCACTCAGTACGGCCACGATCTGACCGTTGCGCCCATTGAGGGGGCAGTGCTGTCCGACCAGCTTGCCGAAGCGGTACAGCATATTGAGGGTCAGTACACCGAAGTCGAGGTGGAAACACCAGATATTGCGGACGAAGAAACGGCGGGCAAGGTTCTCCCGGCTGACCCGGATGTTAAAAACTTCAGCTATGCCGTGGTGGACGGCGAAGTATACTATCGAGAAAATTCGATTATGACGCAAATCGAGTTATCGGACACTGCCAAAGCCCGTGTCACCGGAATGGTGGAACTGCGGCAAATCGTAAACCGGTTGATTCAGGAGCAGTTGGACGATCACCCGGATTCTGCCGTGCAGGAAACGCAGGCGCGTCTGAACGCCGCCTACGATGCCTTTACTGCAAAGCATGGCCTGATTAACGACCGCCGCAATGCGCGGCTGTTTGAACAGGATTCCTCCTACTATCTGCTCTGCTCCCTTGAAAACCTCGATGAGAATAAGCAGCTCAAAAGCAAGGCAGATATGTTTACGAAGCGGACGATTCGCCCGGAGCGCACTGTCACCAGTGTGGATACCCCCAGCGAAGCACTCGCGGTGTCGATGGGCGAACACGGCAGAGTGGACTTGCCGTATATGGCAGAACTGCTCGGCACTCCCGGCGAGTACGACCGCATCACCACTGAACTTTCCGGCGTGATCTTCAAAGACCCCAGTGCAGACCCGACTGACCCGGAAACTGGCTGGCAGATGGCAGACGAGTATCTTTCCGGCGATGTCCGTGCGAAACTCCGCTTTGCCCGCCTTGCCGCCGAAACAAACACGGAATTTGCAATCAATGTGGCTGCACTGGAAAAGGCACAGCCCAAGGAACTGGAAGCATCCGAAATTGATGTGCGGCTGGGTGCGACGTGGCTCGCACCTGAAATCATCCAGAGATTTATGCAGGAAACCTTTCAGGTTCCGTACTATCTGCGCCATGATGTGAATGTGCGATTCTCTCCGTATACGGCAGAATGGCGTGTGCAGGGTAAATCCGCATTGGGTCATGGCGATATCATGTCCACGGAAACCTACGGAACGCACCGTGCCAACGCCTACAAGATTCTGGAAGATACGCTCAACCTCAAGGATGTCCGCATCTATGACACCATTGAGGATGCCGAGGGCAAACCAAAACGTGTGCTGAACAAAAATGAGACCACCCTCGCCCAGCAGAAACAGCAAGCCATTAAGGATGCTTTTGCGAACTGGATTTGGCAAGACCCCCAGCGGCGTATCTCATTGGTGAAGCAGTATAACGAATTATTCAACTCTACACGCCCCCGCGAATACGATGGGAGTCACATTCATTTCGTGGGAATGAACCCGGAAATTACGCTCCGGGAACATCAGCGCAATGCCATTGCTCATGTGCTTTATGGCGGTAATACGTTACTTGCACACGAAGTAGGCGCGGGCAAGACTTTTGAAATGGCTGCATCAGCAATGGAGGCAAAACGGCTGGGATTATGCCAGAAATCGCTTTTTGTCGTACCGAATCATTTGACGGAGCAGTGGGCCTCGGAGTTTCTGAACCTCTACCCGAATGCCAAGCTGTTGGTGGCACGGCGCAAGGACTTTGAGACTGCCAACCGCAAAAAATTCTGTGCTCGCATCGCTACCGGCGATTACGATGCCGTTATCATCGGACACAGCCAATTCGAGCGCATCCCGCTTTCTTTTGAGCGGCAGGAGCGCATTATTCAGGATCAGATTGCAGAAACGCTTTTGGCTATCAACGAGTTGAAAGCCAATGCCGGAGAGAATTTTACCATCAAGCAGATGGAGCGCACCCGCAAAACGCTGGAAGTCAAGCTGGACAAGCTGCGCGCCGACAGCCGCAAGGATGATGTTATCACCTTTGAGCAGTTGGGCGTTGACCGCCTTTTTGTGGACGAGTCGCATTTTTACAAGAACCTCTTCCTCACGACAAAAATGCGAAATGTCGCAGGATTATCCACCAGCGAAGCGCAAAAGTCCAGCGATATGTTCGGCAAGTGCCGCTATCTGGATGAGATTACAGGCGGGCGCGGAGTTGTTTTTGCGACCGGCACCCCGGTCAGCAATTCCATGACCGAACTGTACACGGTCATGCGCTACTTGCAGTACAGCACTCTCCAACAGAAAAAGCTGACCCACTTTGACTGTTGGGCATCGACCTTTGGTGAAACCACCACCGCCATCGAGCTTGCGCCCGAAGGAACCGGCTACCGTGCGCGCACCCGGTTTGCAAAATTCTTCAATCTGCCGGAACTGATGTCGATGTTCAAAGAAGTTGCAGACATCAAGACTTCCGACCAGCTTCATCTGCCTGTGCCGGATGCGAAGTTTGAAACTGTGGTCGTAAAACCGTCCGAAACTCAGAAAACAATGGTGCAGGAATTGAGTAGACGCGCCGCCGAGATTCACTCTGGCAATGTGGATGCGTCCGTGGATAATATGCTGTGCGTCACCAACGATGGCAGAAAAATCGGTCTGGATGTCCGCCTGATGAACCCCATGCTCCCGGATGACCCGGACAGCAAGTTGAACGTCTGTGTGCGCAACGTCCTGAAGATCTGGGAGGAAGGCAAAGACCAGAAGCTGACCCAGCTCTTGTTCTGCGACCTCTCGACCCCGAAAAACGATGGCAATTTCAACGTCTACGATGATATTCGCAAGAAGCTGATTGCCGCCGGTGTGCCGGAAAACGAAATCGAGTTCATCCACAACGCCGACACCGAAGCGAAAAAGGCCGCACTGTTCTCCAAAGTGCGTTCCGGCGATGTGCGTGTTCTGCTGGGCAGTACCGCAAAGATGGGCGCAGGTACCAATGTCCAGCAGCGTCTTGTGGCAGTGCATCATCTGGATGTCGGCTGGAAGCCCAGCGACATGACCCAGCGCAACGGTCGCATTATCCGGCAGGGCAACATGAACAAGGAAGTCAAGGTGTTCAACTACGTTACAGAGGGCACGTTCGATTCGTACCTCTTCCAGACCCTTGAGAATAAACAGCGATTTATCTCGCAAATTATGACTTCCAAATCCCCGGTTCGCTCCTGCGATGATGTGGACGAGCAGGCGTTGTCCTATGCGGAGATCAAGGCATTGTGTGCCGGCAATCCGCTTATCAAGGAGAAGATGGATTTGGATGTGCAGGTCGCAAAGCTAAAGGTGCTGAAAGCCGACCACCAGAGCCAGAAGTTCCGTCTGGAAGATAAGCTGCTGACAAAATTCCCGGCTGAGATTCAGGAGCAGACTGCAAAAATTGCAGCCCTGAAATCGGATGCCGAAATCGCTGCGGCACATCCGCAGGACAAGGAAAACTTTTGCGGCATGGTCATTAAGGGCATGACCTATGACGAGAAAAAGACCGCTGGTGAGCGGCTGATTCTCGCCTGCACGGAACTTCCGAACGCAGAGGAACAGCTGGTGGGCAGCTATCGCGGTTTTGAACTATCGCTGCGATTTGATACCTTCCGCAATGAGCATCAGGCAGTTCTGAAAGGAAAATTGAAATATCCGGTGTCGCTCGGCTCCGACCCGCACGGCAACATTGTCCGTCTGGACAACGCCCTGAGCAATTTTGCCGACCGCATCACCGCAGCAGAGAACGAACTGGACACCCTGCAACAGCAGCAGGCGGCGGCGCAGATCGAAGTGGAAAAGCCGTTCCCGCAGGAGGAAGAACTGGCACAGAAATCCACACGGCTTGCTGAACTGAACGCTCAGCTGGACGTAGATGAAAAGCACCACGAGCCGGAGCAGGACGAGGAAAAACAGGAGGATGCTCCTCGCCGCTCTGTATTGGCTGCGCTGGAAGAAAAGGCAGACAAGGCGGAACCCGTCAAGCCTTTCAAATCCTATCTCGATAAGGACGGTGATGCCCGGTGAGAGAAAAACGGGATGAGGTCATTGTCCTGCGCCTGACAAAGACGGAAAAGCACCGCATCTATGAAAAGATGCTGGGCATGGGCATCCGCAGTCTGAGTGCCTATATCCGCAAGATGGCTCTGGATGGTTACTGCCTGCATCTGGACTTGAAAGAACTGCGCCGCATGGCGTATCTGCTCCAGATGTGCAGTAACAACCTCAACCAGTACGCTAAGTGTGCCAACGAAAGCGGTCAGGTCTATGCCGCCGATCTGGAGGACTTGCGCACCCGGCTGGATGAGTTGATCTCCATTGGCAAGCAGATTCTTTCCCGGCTGGCTGACCTCTGACCTTGCCCTACAGCTCCGGCTGTGGGGTACATATTGCTCGGCATCGTTGACGGTGCGCGGAATCTTCTATATACTGAACACAGAAAGGCGGTGTCAATAATGAGGTTCATGGTAAAAGTTCTTCTACTCCCTCTTGTGCTGGTGAGTGCGTTTCTGGCTTTGATGCTGCGGTGGACGCTGAATCTGTCGGCTTTCATCCTTGCACTGCCGATGATGTATATTTTCGGCTGCGGACTTTATACGCTGTACTGCCGGGAGTGGACGCAGTTCCTGATTCTTCTGGTGGCAGAATTTGGCTGCTTCCTGCTCATCACTGCCGGAACGGTTATTGTGGAAGCCGTGGAATGGTTCAGCGGCTGGATTGCAGAAGTAGGGAATGCTTGATTTATCCGCATTTTCAAGTTGATTTTATAAGTTTTGCGATTTGAAACCGCAAAACTTATTGATTTCTCTTTGTTTTGCGGTAAACAGTATATCGCCATGCCGCCATTGTGCGGCATTTTCTTTTTGCCGGGAGGTGGTAAAACTGGCAGCAACCCGATTGATTGCGTTGCACAAAAACAAGGGGAAATCCGTCGCAGCCTGTTTGAAAAGCCGAACGGATTATGCTCAGAACCCGGACAAGACACTGCAGGGCGAACTGGTCAGCAGTTACGAATGCAGTCCATTGACGGTTGATGAGGAGTTTATGCTCTCCAAACGCCAGTATGAACTGATGACCGGGCGCAGGCAGAAAAGTGATGTGATCGCCTACCAGATTCGGCAGTCGTTCAAACCCGGAGAGATCACCGCCGAAGAAGCCAACAAGGTCGGTTATGAACTTGCCATGCGGTTTACAAAAGGCAAGTATGCCTTTATCGTTGCGACCCATACCGACCGGGAACACATTCATAATCACATCATCTACAATTCTACTGCACTGGACAGCACCCGGAAATTCCGGGATTTTTTATTGTCCGGGCTTGCGGTGCAGCGGTTGAGCGATTTGATTTGTCTGGAGCATCAGCTGTCCGTCATTGAAATCAAGCCGTATCGGGAGCGGCAGAAACGCACCCTTTATCCACCCAGAGAAAGCAATCGGGATAAGCTGTGTGCCGTAATCGACAACATCCTGCTGAACGAGAAGCCCTCAGACTTTGAAGCCTTTCTTCAAAAGCTGGAACAGCGGGGCTACGAAATCAAACGAGGTAAGCACACCTCCGTCAAAGGCACCCAGCAGAAACGCTTTGTCCGTTTTCGGACACTGGGCGCAGGGCACAGCGAAGATGAAATCAAGGCGGTCATTGCCAGAGAAGCAGAACACCGTCCACATCAGGAGCAGCCGCCGAAAGAGCAGCCGTTCCACCTGTTAGTGGACATTCAGGCAAAACTCTCCGAGGGAAAAAGCGAAGGCTATGCACGGTGGGCAAAACGCTACAATCTGAAAGAAATGTCCAAGACCCTGATATTCTTGCAGGAAAATAAAATCGGCAGCATCGAAGAAATGCAGGAGCGAGTGAATGCGGCAATGGCACAATACCATGCGTTAGGTGATTCCATCAAGGCCGCAGAGCAGCGCATGGCGGAGATTGCCGTCCTGCGGGCGCACATCATCAACTATGCCAAAACAAGACCTGTGTATGATGCCTACCGTAAAGCCGGATACAGTAAGAAGTTTCTGGAAGCCCACCGGGAGGAAATTGCACTGCACAAGGCGGCAAAGGCGGCATTTGATGAGGCTGGACTGAAAAAGCTGCCAAAGGTGAAAGAGCTGAACACGGAATACTCTGCACTGCTTTCTCAGAAGAAAGCCGCTTATCCGGCCTACCGCAAGGCACGAGACGAGATGCAGGAGCTGATGAAAGCACAGAAGAATGTAGAGATGTTTTTCGCAAAGGAAAAGACCACCAAGGAAAAAACGCAGACCCGATAAACAGAAACCACCGAGGATTGCTCCCGCTTTTTGGGGAGAGTCCTCGGTGGTCTTTTTCGTTATAGAAGCATTTGGTACAAATGCGCAGCCTGCATCCAGCGGATGCAGTACACAAAGGGTTTGGGGCTACCCCAACAAGCATTTTGCAACGCAAAAATGGCGTTTGTATATACGAACGCCCTGCTTGCAACGATTGTGTTGGGTCAATGTTATCATATTTACTTTTTTATTCGTTCGTAATACTTCTCCAGGCTCTTATCGCAGACATCCACAATATGCAACCAATCTTCCTTAGTCAGCTTATGAAAGATGATGGGATTGACTTCGATGGTTTCCACATCCTTGCAGCGCATCAGGAAGCGCATATCCTCAAACCGCTTGAACGGATTGGAAAGAACATTTTTCTCTACGTCTTTCCGGGTATATCCACCTTTCTGATAAATGCTGTTCGGCTTTTCTGCTATCATCCCATGCGCTTTACGATCTTCATAGAAGTCGATAAAGTAATCCACAACATCTGGCAGAGCCACCCGACCGTTACTGTCCATATATTCATAGATTGCCTTGAGCAGCACAGGCTTATAAGAAAAGCTCATGTCCATTGTCTCAATGAACTTCATAAACTTGCCCGCCATATTCTGCGGCGTGATCAAATCCCAACCGTACTGCTTGGCGATGTTTCGGATGCTTTCCTCTCGGAAATAGTGGAACATCCGCTTATCTCCAAATGGAATGGAAAGGTCCGGCTTGATTTTTCCGTCTTTAATATAGCGTTCAACTGTTTCGGACTGAACATCGACCATGCGGACAAATTCAATCTGCGAAATCATATCCTTGACACTGTTCTGCCAATTGAACAGGTCGATGATTTCATAGTCGTCCACATCGATGGGAACATCCAGCCATGCTTCGGGCTTCTCGCCCTTGAACAGCATATCCTGATCCAATTTCCGTTTATTTTCCGGTGCCAGAACATAGGCCATCGGCTGATATTTTGCAATGTCCAGCACACGATGCAGGCTGTACGGCATATTGAACATATTGGCGTTGTCTACAAAGTCGATGACAAGCAAGTCGTCCTTGCCCGGACAACGGCGTGTGCCGCGGCCAAGCTGCTGCATATAAATGGTTTTGGACATCGTAGGCCGCGCCATAAACAGAACAGTGGTATGCGGACTGTCCCAACCTTCGTTCAGCAGATCGCAGGCGCACAACACGTCCGTTGACCCGGTTTCGTAATCCTTCAGGATTTTTTCCCGAATCTCTACACGGTCACGCCCGGAAACGGCTTCTGCCTTTACTCCATTTTCGCGCAGCAACTTTGCGATTTCCGCAGCATGGTCTACGCTGGCGCAGAAAATCACCGTCTTTTTTCCGTTCACATATTTCAGATAGGTATCCACGATCAGCTGATTCCGTTCCGGGATAAACAGCTTGCTTTCCAAATCCTGTGAATTGTACTTGATGCCGTTGATGCGAACATCTGTCAGGTCGATGTTGGTTTTAACTCGGATGCAACGGATGGGCACCAGCACACCACGCTCCACAGCCGTTTTCAAGTCCATCTTGTGAGCCACATTCTGGAACAGCTCCAGCATATCCTCGCCGTCACTGCGTTCCGGTGTCGCTGTCAGCCCAAGGATGAACTTGGGGTGGAAGTATGTAAAGATTTTCTGATAGGTGTTCGCTGCCGCATGGTGGCACTCGTCAACGATTAGGTAGTCAAACGCTGTGGGCGAGAACTTTTCCAAATCCTTGGAAATGCTCTGAACCGTTGCAAAAATGACGGTCTGTGAAACGTCTTTCTGCCCACCGGTATACTCGCCAAGTGTCGCCTCCGGCCACACTCTTGCAAAGGTGTCCTTCGCCTGAGAAGCCAGTTTTAGAGCATTCACCAGAAACAGCGTGCGCCCACCTACCGCTTTCGCATCCGTCGCTGCGGTGATGGTCTTTCCTACACCTGTCGCATGGTACAACAGTGCGATGGTTTTTCCATCGTCCCGCATTTTTTTCAGGTTATCGATAGCTTCCTGCTGATAGTCACGAAGTTCGATTGTCTGCCCCATTTGAACAGGCAGGTCTGCTTCAAACGCCTTGAACATCGGACTATTGCCCAGAAATGTAATCAGCTCATCCTTGACTTTTTCCGGCTGCTTTTCCAACTGGCTGTAAATCCAGCGGTAAACCTTCCAGTTATCATAAACCAGGCTGTTCTGCTTTAGAAGGTCATCTGCATACTTGTTCTCGGAAACCTTGCTGGGGTTGTGGTAAGTCTCTCCGTCGATCTCGATTGCAATTTTGGATTCAGGCGACTCCAATGCAAAGTCGATATACCGGTGCCGACCGTAAATGTCAACGCACGGATACTGAACCTGCAAATTTTCTGTTTTCTCTGGGCCGAATGCTTCACAGAACAGCTGAACAAACAGTTCTTCCGCGCGGCTATTGACGCTAGTTGCTTTTAATGGTTCCACAATGACCTCCCCAATAATCCGCTCTTAAATTTGTCAAAGTCCTTGAATCAATCCAGACCGTGATTCTTATTATATAAGCAAGCATCGCACAAGCTATTCTTTCCGTTTGTAGTATGCATCCCGCATTTCCTACACTTATTCATTGCTGCTGCTAACTCTGTGTCCTCTGCTGAAGATTTTGGGCGAGTCCCGTGATAGCCCGATCCTCTTAGAGCTTTTGCTTCTTGCTCTGTCATGGCAGGCGTAGTATTCCGCTGTTTTACTCCACCAGAGCGGTTTGAAGTTTTTGATGTCTGCGGACCTTCATATATGCAATCGTGATTTCTATAAACCGAATTGCTTGATGTATAAATACTATATCGATCAGCTCCAGAAGTAACAGTGCCCAATACGACATATGTATCTCCAGCTTTTGGAGTTTTAATGCCATTATAAATTGCAATCATTTTCTTCGGAGAGAAATCACCAAAATTCGAACAACTGATATTTGCTTCATACCAGTCATATTCTGTATTTTTAGAAAGTACGACGGTCACATCTTGCAATCCGTTTTCTTCTGCGGATGCGATAATAGCATTTTGACATTCTTCTCGTTCAGCGGCTCTTTGCTTGTCCTTGCAATTTTCAACGTAAGAAAATACAGCAACCAATAGAATAATTATTGTACCAAGTAGAATGTTCCTTTTTGTAAATAATTCTTGCATAATTTTCCTTTAATCTTCGCCAATCTTTTCGATGGTTTTAACAATGTGGGCCTCACACAAAAATGTGAAGCCCACAAAGCAAAATCAAAAATCTTTTAGAAACGATATTTTATCCGCGGAGCTTTATGCGTTTCCAACCAGCGTCTCCATACAGCTGACTTGAATAAAATCCGATTGTTCGATTCTCATACGTTCCGACAATCATTCCACGATCCAAGAAGGCATTGAATTCCTCACAACTTGTTTCCGGAATCAGAGAACAGGCATAACATGCTGACAGGTTCAGCGAATCGCGTCCCTGACCCTTACTCAAGCTGCATACCGGGTCATTTGAGCAGGTTATAGCAGACTCCATCGCTTTCTTAAATATGGCAGGGAAAGTATCGCTTCGTCCCTGCCTGACTAAGCCGCCCAAAGTACCTTCAGAGTCACCGCTTGCAGTATAGATGAACACACCAGCCATTTGCCGTCCTTCTTCGGCTTCACTGCAATAAAGTCTTTCTTTCAGTGCCGCAATGCTGTACCCACATTCAAAACTCAGCTGCTTTATCAACAGATGTGATATTGTATGAAGTAAAAGAAATTTCGCCGAAATCGTCCTTGAGCGAATGCTTCCGATGTAGGACTTTTGATAGTTAGTGTTGAGAATATTCACACGCTCCTGAACCTCTGGATGTGCTTTGCTCCATTCGGATATGGCATCATTGTCAAACTCGATGAATATTCCTTCGCCGCGTACTTCATAAGCAGGATACCAATCTGTTTCTGGTTGTTTTACTGAAACAAGCCTTTCTGCATTTTCCTTAGACACTGCCGGCTCAATCGGATTAAGCCGTGAAAATCCGATTAACGCCTGCACCTCTCTGACCTTATGAATCAAGGAGATGCTTTTTATATAGGGGATTTTATAAGCGGAAATATCTGTCGCTTCTCTTACAAAATCACCCCCATCTCCTGTCGGAAAAGATACTTCTCCATTTAATGCCTCATATTCCTCCGCTCGATATTTGACGCTTGTAGTAGTGTATTCATCTTCAGGATCTGTAGACATCCACTTTCTCTCTAAAATGTCATAAACCTTTTTCGATTCAATACCTTTTTCCAGTGAAATATCATTAGAGGAGCTCTTAATTTGTTCTTCAATCAGTGTAGGCAAGAGTGCTTTCGGGATAGCACTACTCTTTTTATATCTGGAAATGACCTCCTTACATTTTTCAAATCCTTTACTGCTCTCGACTTTTTGGTTGATTTGACTTGAGTATGGCGGAATAACCAGAGAACTTTCCGTTACAGGAAAATAAACAGAAGAACTACCACGCTGCAGTACTTTAGGATATCTACTGCATAACTCCTTTGTATGCTTCCAAGGATGTTTTCCTTCACATTTGAATCCATACTGTCCCGGATATTTTTCATCAAGCTTTTGCAAACCATCCTTTTCAAATGCATTTTTAAGCGTTGCTTTAGCATGACAAGTTTCACAGGTTACAGTAAGACCTTCCAATCCTTCCGAAGATGACGCACTGGTCTTAAATGTCAAAGCCGGATGATCACAGACTCTGCGAGGACCACCATTCGTATTCTTGCAATGTACCCACTTAACCCAAGGAAAATCATCGATATGGCCGCACTCACATACTGTTATAATACGCGCTACCACAAGTTCCTGTCCCGGATTACAATACGGACACTTCGGTGATTTGATCATGTTAGGATCTTTTTCAGCTCGTCCCGGCTTTTTCCTATATGCTTTTATCCAGTCCTTCAAAGGCTGAAATCTTCTGCATTTAGGGCAAAAATACCATTCCGGAAAACGAACGTACGAAATTCCTTCCGGTGCATCTTCTTTTCCTGCGGGGAGTCCAAAATAATTTACTCTCAATGCCCGCTCAAGACGCTCATCATGAATTTGAACGACCTGCTCTTTCCAGTACTCAGGGGCTGCAGTCATTAATGTTTGATCTGGAAAATCAACCATTGCACCCACTCCATACTGTAAAACAGCTTGCGCCGCACGGACAGAATGCGTCACACTATTTAATAGCTCCTTTTTGGCAACAGGAAGTTCCATATACTCAGTCCTCCTCCCAAACCAGAACATTGCCACGTACAGACGAGTCAACATTACGCATAGATGTCATCGTATCATAGGCGGAATCATCTCTGCCTGTATTAAACACTTTCATTAGCCTGCCCTCATCATCAGCAGGTGCCTTTAGCATAAATTTTTCTCCGTAGTAGAAATGGTTTTCGTCATAGCACTCCGCCATTTTTTCCCATTCCTCAAAAAAGTCTGCGATTTCCTTTTTGGTTTCCTCAGCATCACTTGTCATGTTCGGATTTATTCTGACCGATATTTCAGCTGCTCTTTCCGATAAACTTTCCTCCAGTTCTTTTATCCTTTCTTTATAATCTGCACACACAAATGTTCCTGCGGATTCGTCCGTTGTCAGATTCATCTCCAGCATTCGCATCAAAGCGATTATAACAGCATGCAGCGCCCGATCTCTTGCAGGTTTTGAAAAAGGAGTCGCTCCTGTTGGTTCTACATATTTATAGAACGATTCATGATATGGCTTAAACTGCTCATAGTGCGACCTATCTCGACTTTTTGAACCATCATACATAGTAAATGCCACTCCGGGGAAAGACCGCCCAACTCGGCTGGACGCCTGTATGTATTCACTTGTCAGTTTAGGCTGACCAACGAGTAACATAACATTAAGACGAGCTACGTCAATACCGACCGATATCATGTTGGTTGCCAAAAGAATATTCGAAGGATAGCGTCTGTTCTCGATATTTTCTTTTGAATAGCTCATCTTTTCCAATTTATCGAGGGTTTCATTTAGCTGAGTTGTGCTAACACGACTGGTTAATTCATCTGCGCGCGCAATTACGCGTGCATCTCTGGCATCCCCAAGTCTATATGCAGTTCTCTTAATAAAATCTTTAACGTCATCATCAACAAGCGTCGTACATTTTCCAAGATCCTTTAGACTATTAAAGTACACGGTCAATGTCCAGAACTTGTCTTTAATCTCATCCGAAAGCTTCATTGTATTGATTTTTTGCATGAGGGCGGCAATGGCACGGATTTCCATCATCGCTTTCGTCTTTCCAGAGGGCATCATTCCGATATATTTTCGACCATATTTATCTTCGGAATAGTTTATCTTAGATTCTCTTGCAAAGAATGAATCTTCGGCATCGAGACCGGGATGCGGAAACTGGCTCACATCTCGATTATAAAGTGCTGCACATTGTTCCTTTGCACGCCGTATTGTTGCGGTTGACGCAATAACTTTTGTGCTTACTCCCTTCGATTTACACAACAAATCGATTGCCGATTCGTATAAACCTACCATTGTTCCAAGCGGGCCGGAAATAAGATGTAGCTCATCCTGAATAATCAAATCCGGCGTACGATTTTCTGAATCAACCGCAAAGAAAGAACCGATTTCCCGCTTCCACGGCATCATTGCAAATTTATCTACTGTTCCAAACAATAGTGTCGGAGGCGACACATATAATTCCTGATCAATTATTTGAATCGGAAGTTTTCCTCTTTGGTTAAAGAAACAACTTTCCTGCGGGCAAAACAACTCAAAATGCTTGTTGTTTCTCATTCTGTATCCAAAAGTTCCTACTGTTCTTTTGCCGAGTGTGTCCTTGACCATTTTTGTTCCGCACCACGGGCATTTCAAAACTTGAAATTTATTATTTTGTTCTTTAACATATTTCAAACTTTGAGGTGATGCATCCAGCAGTTTTTGCAGATATTTTTGAGCGTCCTTATCAGTATTGGGAATATGATCATTTCCAATCCAAAGCCCGATTGAAATTGCCGAATCACCCAATGGGTATTTCCCATATTTAGACTTCCTCGATGTTGCGTCATTTCGGATGTATTCGCATGCACAAATCAGGGTGGATGCTCTGGTGAACTGTTGTGCTGCCAGCAGGCGCAACGTATAACGCATGATTACGGCGGTTCCTTTTGATTTCTCAAAGTGCGCAAGACGTCTGTAAAAAATAGTAAACGCAGTTAATCCTAAATACGCCTCGGTTTTTCCGCCACCGGTAGGAAACCAGATCAAATCCACAACTTCTCGATCAGGAGAATCATCATTTACGATAGATTCAATACTCATCAGCAAAAAAGCAATTTGAAATAATCTCCAAAAATGATTGTCGCCTGTAATTCCATTTGGATTTGCATAGTCAAGGGAATCCAAAATTTCCGAGAGTTCCTCATCTCCGGGGTATCGATCAATATTCGCAGTTTGTTCCTGAATCTTAAGATGAATTCTTTGCATAAACATTGCTCTATTGGCCAATAAAAATGCAGACCATGCTTGCTCATCGCATTCAAGCACATGAAGCCCGTCCATCATCCTTTTATGGGCACTCTTACAGCCTGCAATATTAGCTGTTGCAATCTTTTCAAACTGAGACTCTAGTGTAGCTTTCTTCTGAATTAAGCTGTCAATCCATTTATCATATGCGTCAATGACAGTTTTTAATTTTGATAATTTGTCTTTCTTTGGCGTGTAATCCAAATCAGATAGGAACCGCATGGATAATGTTTCCCTGTCAATCCCAGTGTCTTGAGGAACGGAAAAGTCCATAGAAGGAACTTCTACCTCTGGAAAAAAGTCATTACAGAGAGTTCCAGTGCCATCATCATTGATATTCCAGTTTACAGAAGTTCCCAAGCCAGTTCCATAAACTTTCTTATTACGATACTGCAATGCGAGTGACTGTTCTTCCTCATCCAGCAAATCGAAGTCAGTCAATGCCGAATATTCCTTAAATCTGAAATTGTTTTTTTCGGTCGAAATTGTAACGATGGGCTGAAAAATGCAATACATACCTCCACGATTTGTACTTTCATCATTTACCAGCATCAATGTTACTGAGTAAATATTGTTATTCACTTTCCGCTTTAATGCGGTAACTTTAAGCTGCGTTTCATCAATACATCTGTTGTTGTCTGCATAATCGCCATCATTAAAATCAAGCAATACATCCGCATGATGTGGTACTCTAACATAGCCGCCCTTCAATTGATCGCAGAGCTTGTACATTGCGGGAAAAATCCCATATTCATCTCCGTCAATACTATCTTTTTCATTTAACGCATGCACCGCCCTGCGGTTCAGACCGTTCCGAAGTTTTAGACAATGTTCCACCTTATCAAAGTAAACATAAGGAGACAATGAAACCGGAACTTCATAGGTATCTGGAGATTCTGGATAAAAAGGAATTCTACAGTCGTCTACTTTAGCCTGACGATATGTTGCAAAATCAACTTCGCAATGAATTGTTTCCGGATTTGAAGAAGTCAAGAACGTAACTCCCAGAGATGACGGCATATTCTGAGAAGCCAAACTTATCTCCTCATCCAGATTTTCATCTTCAGAAGAAAAAAGAGTGGGTTTTTCGCTCTGTTCCGTTACTGTCTGAGGTAGATCCATTGTACTTTCTTCGGTGTTTCCGTCTTCTTCGGATTTGTTCGGTTCTTCAATGCGTGCCGAATCATCATTATCTGCATTTAATTTGTTGTTTTTCGGAAACAGAATGCCGATAGAATACCGCACATCTGGAGCATTTGTGATAAGTTCATGCTCTTTATCTGGAATTGATAATTCCGATCCCGGACCGAGCAGTTCCTGCTTAATGAGATTGATGTATTCATCTCTGGCCGCAAGATAATTTTCTTTATCCATGATAACCTCCTGTCAGTCTATACTAATGGGTCTGTTAATGCTATTCAATGGAACAGTATCATTAACAAAAGAAATACTCTCCACCTGAACAACAACTGCCGATTCTTTAATCCTGTCTGCAATGGTTGCAGTTATCGGATTAAGCTGTTCGTCGTTTCCGGTAATCTCTCCTAAAATTGTTTGACCGATAGCCGTCAAAATTTGACGACGTATTTTATATATGACACCTCCTGCCGCAAAGCATTCCTCTGCGTGGTCAAATAAATCTTCATCTCCAGCTATCAAAGCAATCTGTTGAATTGAATCAAGTTTTTTCGGACGTACTGTGTGAGCTTCTTCATCCAGCCACGATTTAATCGTATGTTCTTGAACTGTAACGCCATTTTTTATCATTTGATTCGCAATTTCCACCGGAGTACTGCCAGTATTATTCATGTAATCAATCAATACCGTTTTCCAACGACGAGACTGTTTATATGCCGCCTTCACATTATCAGAAACAAGATTGTTGGTTATCATGTCACGCAATAATTTTTCAACAATATCTCGCGTTCTTGAGTTGCTCCTAGTAAAAACAATCGTATCGCCCTCGACGATACTATCGGCTGGGACTTCTTTAATCGTATGTTCCAAATCGTCCAATACATACGCTTTGTAGTTCTTTGTAAAGAATGCAACTTCATCCGTATCGAACTTTGCAACTGCAACTATATCTGCCACATTCCTTCTGCTTGCATAGTCGGCACTATTTCTCACCGCTTTAATTGCGACAGAATCAAAATACTCTGAAAGTTCATCATCAATTTTTTCGACTGTTGCAATTTCACTTTCATCTACGTCACTTGATTCACTTTCGTAATCATCATCTACGTGAATTGCAGATCTCTGATTCAGCATATGTTCAACCGATTTGAATCTTTTCTCATTGCGATAGAATTGGTGTTTTTCTGCTTCATACAAGATTGCAGTTATATTTTTTGATGCTTGACATCTCAATATATCGAATCGATTCCCCGTAATATTTCCAACCGCAATAATTAAATCATACATGTTACTGTTGTCAAATCGGTTCGCTGTAACTATATCGATGCGCCAGTCCCGATTACAGAGCTTTTCATCTTCCGAAAGCACCCACTGCATCAATTTTATATAATAGGCTTTCGGAACAACAATCGCAATATGTGTGGCCGATGTTTTTTCGAGCAATTCTTTTAATGCTTTTTCTTTTGGATTTTTATCAAAGAAAGACAGATATGCAATTTCCAAAATATTGATAATCGTTTCCGCTTTCGACTTCAGATGATCTGGAAATGTATGGCTGTACTCTGTAATTTGGGTCAATCTTTCATCTGGCTTTATCACATTTTCCAACTCGGAATCATCAATCATCTTCTCCATACATTGAATAGAAAAAGCAGCCGTCATAAATAGCTTCATTAGCGAGTATGCATGGATGATAAATTCATCTTTTTTGTCCGTACTATACTCTTCTGATTTAATGAAGTACATTGCATTTTTGAATTCTTTATATGATTCCCAGTTGATCAAACTAGGCAAGACAATTGTTGTTACCTCTTTATCTATAATTGCATCAATCTGTGCATTCAATATATCTGTCTCTTGATTACTAATAGCAGTGTTGACATAATTGCACAGCAAAAAGTCTTTCGTACAAGCAAACACAGCCGCAGAGCTATAGCGATCCACCATCTTTGCTGACGATTCCGAGCCGATGGGCATAGACAGATAAACATATTGAAGGCTCTTTCGTTCAATCAGCTCTGGAAGTTCAGATTCACCTCTTCTGACAGCTTCATCACCTAATACCATTAACCCAATATTTCGATTTCCAGAACGATCAAGAAGTAGACTGCGCGCTACAGATACTTTTCCTGTGATTTTTATTACTGGCTCTGTTTTAGCTGGATTATTTCCGTATGGATATTCCTGATCGGCATCTGTATAATATGAAATCGGGACAAGTTCGGTCAAGGCGACTTTCATGTTGGAAAACCAAAAAGTCAGCCTATTTAATATATTGTCCGCATCTTCTTTTGACATAACAACAACTGTTGATGTGTCAATCGTTCTCGGAATTTCGGAATCTTTCATTCCTAAAACATCGCAGAAAAAGCTCTTTCTTTTTCCGTTTTCCTTCCTGATGCCTTTTCCGTCAAGAGATGCCGATTCTCCAAAATATGGAACTATTCCAGACCAGTTCTGTTTCATCAGATATGTTTTCCCGTTTTTCCCCTGATCCAGTAGAATAAGCTTACCTATTTTTTCTGACGGCGGATCATCATAAGAATTAACAAAACCGCAAAATGTATATCTTTGCGCTCTTATTTTTTCCTTTCCACTATAATATAAGACTTTATCGCCAGGCGTAAGCGAAGCAATTACATCATCAGTCGCAGTCTGATTGTACAGGATATTAGACAGCACTGCACATACGATTAAAAACACATCAAAACATGCCGAACCAGTATGCAAAATCATACCGACATTGTGCTTTTCCTTTTCCATTGTAGACAAAACAAAATCCGAGTATGTCCTCAATAATCTTTCTCTGGAAATAATATTTCCTGCCATACAAACATCGCATTTTTGAAGTGCTTTTTCTACTGCGTCCTGAATCGTATCCACTTCACCACATCCATTCAATTGCTTATGTTTAGTAGATTTCTGAATATGTACTTGCCATCTATGGTGTGTCTTGCACATCCAGCACACATAATTTGAGACATAATCTGAGATGCTCTGGGCGAGGTCACATTTAAGTACCCAGCCAAATCCTTCACCCTAAAGCTATCAAGCTTATAATGATAAACTATATCAAAGTAACTGTTCATCGTATCTTCTCTAAGTGTCTGCGCCAGATTTTTATATAATTTGCTGCAAAGCAGAAATTCATTTCCGTACATGCTGAATATGCGCCGTTCTATTTGGGAAAAGTCCTCATACATTTCATTGACACTTTTTTGTATAAACAATGCCATTTCTTCAACTACGGGTATCGTTACTGAATTTCCGAATTGTTTGAATTTTTGAACATTTGGGATTCCTTCCGGAAATGAAAATCCCTCTCTTCCGTCTTTCATAAATGCATATCCGATAAACCCTTGCAAGCGTCCCCATTCAGAAGGAGTCATCGTACGAATGTATTTTTGGTTAATAGGCGAATATTTTCCTTTGATTTCCATTCCGGCATATTTGATGCCATTATGAGGATCATATATTAGATTTCGCTCTCTTCCAGACCCGCCGGTTGCCATCAATGTATTGGCTGTAGGATTTTCGATTTCAGGAGCGTTAACAATCCTATATCCGAATCCATATCCTTTCTTTTTCTGTCTTTTCACATGATCTTCTAATGTCTTCAGATATCCTTCCGACAAAAAGAACCTCGGTTCGACATCATAATCAAGAACATCATTCAAGGTTTTATAAATTGCTGGCCGTTCTCTCACTTCTGGTGTCTGATTCGCTATCATCTTCAGATGATTTCCAAAGTATGCACGACTAAATGCAACAATATATACTCGCGGACGATTTTGTGGAATGCCAAAATCTCTTGAATTTCTTACAAAATCTGCTCTCTTATATATCGGATTTCCGTTTTCATCATGGGAAATACCGATAATGTGATAGTCAAGTTGTCTGTCAAGTGTATCAACAATTGTTTTGAATGTCGCATTTTTATCGTGTGAAAGAAGATTTTGTACATTCTCTAAAAAAATCACTTTAGGACGGGTCATTTTAACAATTTTCGCAATATCAAAAAAGATTGTACCTTTAGTTTTATCTTCAAATCCTTGCTGAAGACCGACACTACTGAACGCTTGACACGGAAATCCAGCTAAAAGGACATCATAATGTAGCTTTTGTAAACTTTCCTTAAACTCCTCACTGGTCACATCATTATAAGGATTTTCGTGATATAAATGTTCATAAGTTTTGCAAGCCATTTCATCTATTTCGGCTGATGCAATATTAGTATAATCGCCTGCCAGCTCAAATCCTCGACGAATTCCTCCAATTCCAGCACACAAATCAATCGTTCTCAGTTTCATCAATCTCTCTCCTTGAGAGCGGCGATAACTAAATCTGCACATTGTTCCACGTTATTTTTTATCTCATTTCCCCAAAAACGTAAAACCGTCCACCCTTCGGCTTTCAATGCTTCGTTGACTTTCTTATCTCGCTCGATATTACTTTCAATTTTAGGAATCCAGAAGTCCCGGTTACTTTTGATTGCCATTCTTTGTCTTTCCCAATCATATCCGTGCCAAAATTCGCTATCACAGAATACTGCAACTTTTTTGCCTATGAATGCAATGTCTGGCTTTCCGATAATTTTGGATACGTTTTTCCGATAGCGAACGCCCCTTGACCACAGTTCTTTTCTTAGACGAAGCTCAATTTCAGTGTTTTTGCACTTTACACGCTGCATATTATAGTGAATTTGTTCTGGAGTTTTCTTCACGTATATCACCCGAAATCAAAAGTTCCTTCGACTTTTTTTACAAAATCCCTTTATATAATACTTCAAACGAGAGCACAAATCAACAAAAATGTGCATTTTAGCTCAATTTCATCTTAGGCTTTCTTTGCATTTGGCTCTTTTGCCTTTCTCATCGCCAGATTTCACTAATTACGTTCTCCGCCAGCACCGATTCCATTATTCCAATCATCCCAGAAATTAACGATTTTGAAACCATCACCGTCTCGGTAGATGTCCCCCACCTTAGTGTCGTCTCCTTCGGACAAGAGTTCCACGCTCTTGTAGTAAGAGTCCTTATCGGGCAGCTCCTGTGCTACTTCCAGCAGTGTGTGCCACATTTCCTCATAGATAGTACGGAACATTTTGGAGATCATTTCGATGTCCATAATGCTGTATTTTTTGCCATCAGTCTCCGCACTGCGGCAGGCAGTCCAGTCAATGCTTGCCTTGACACACGCCCAATCCGAATGGATGTCCTCGGTAAAGTAGCCGCTTTTTTCCCGCAGCTTCTGGAGAATCAGCTTTTTGTTCTCAGCTCCGAACTGGAGATAGCCGCTATCAAAAAATACGGTCCGCGCATACTTTTTCTGGGTTGCTTCACAGCCGTCTTCGTTCTGTAGAATGTACTGATATGGATGCCCCTCACAGCTGTTTCCAGTCGGGTATCCTTTGATATTGAATAGGTAGACAGCATCTGCAATGTGGGTGTCGCACTCAAAAATTTCACCCACCCGGCCATCACGATATTGCCAGCTGTCCTCCTTATACATGATTCTGATTTTTCTGAACTTCTTTTCCCACAGGTGTTTCATTTTCATCTTACGGATTCCTTTCTCAGACCGCCGCACACGGCTCCGGCTGGAGCAGAGCGGCAAGTTTCATCATCACATCCAGCGGAAGTCCTCCCTGAATCTTCGGGGCTTCCTGATAGCAGGCATCCTGCGCATTGGCAAGATCGACTGCAAAATCCTCGGAGTAAGCGGTCTCCATCAGACGGGCACCGTTGTAGGCATCCCAGGAAGCATCGTGCAGGCTGCCCTCTGGCTCCAGCCCGGCACGGTGCAGGGCATTACTGAGGGACAGGATGTGCGCTTCACCCAGCATCTGACGGAAGTCCTCCTGAAAATCATGCCACTGCACGATCTCGTCCAGAAAGATGTTGCTGATGCCCTTGAAGCGGCACTCCTTTCACAGCTGGGTCAGGTCGCTGGTACTCCATGCATAGACCTCACAGCCATCAGATCCGCACCACACTTCCAGAGTGCCCAGTGCTTCGGGAAGGGATACTGCTTCGCTCACCGCTGCATTGCTGATGCCAGTCAGTTTGTAGATCTTGCGCTCGATCACGCCATTGTACTGCGGGCGCACAAAGATGCGGAAACAATCCAGCGGATGAAAGTGTTCATCCATGCGGACGGCACCGATCTCGATAATCTCATTCCGCAGGTCCTTTTTGCAGACCAAGCGCGGGTCCGTCAGATTCATTTCCAGATCAATGAAGATGCCCATTTTCAATACCCCTTTTCATTCCACAACGCTTCTGTTTGCTTTTACAGCCCGATTTTACCGCTTTTTCAGTACAATAAACGGTATTTTAATTAAAAAATTTAATCTTCTTCAGCCATTTTCTGCATCTGGACAAATAGGCTATAGTATTTGGATGCTTTAGCCATCTCCAGATTTTCGTATTCTTCCAGTACCTGCATCTGCTCATAATATTGGGGCGGCTTATCTGGGTCCGTCATTGCGCTGCAATCCGTCACGATGAAGCCGGCAAAATCAGCATCGCTGTAGCACAGCCAGCGATTCGGCTGTCCATCTTCTGCCACCTCAAACTCAACCTCTGTAACATAGGTACAGCACGCAAGGAAATCCTTCTTCTGTTTTTTCAGCACTTTCAGCATGATTCACTCACTCCAATCCATAGTTGACTATCATTCGTGGTTTGTTTGGTATCGATAGAAATAAAAAAGACCTGCAAGACTTTTCGTCTTGCAGGTCTTTTCCGGTATACTCAAATACCCCTTGTCCTGGAAGACAAGAGGATAATATCACAAAAGGGTACACTTCGTCAATATACCATTTCCCATTATGAATTATTGAAATAATAACACATTCAAATACATCTGTCAAGCCCTATTTTTCAGACTTTTTATTGACGATATTGTTTTCGAGTAAAACGATTTATCGTTGTTTTCCTTTTATCAATAGGCATCCCGCAAAGACAAATCATCATTTTGGCAATTTCTACGGATGCTGCTTTGTAAATAATTGTGCAACATGCAAAAAGTCGTGTGGCAACCCTCAAACGCACCATAAAAATGCCCACCAGCTTTTAAGCCGATGGGCATTCTCTTACTTGTACCGTATTACAGGCAGTTGCTTTACCTTGCTGCCAATCTTTTTGCGCTCAAGTGCAAAGACCATATCTGGAGTACGCTCAAAGAAACCAATATCACGCTTCCAGCTTGTTCCGCACTTGCAATGAAACAGACCTATGAACTGCTGCTTCATCTTGCGCCCGCAATTCGGACAGATACGCTTGCTTGCGCCCATAACGCATCACTGGAGCTTGGCAAGGATTTCTTCAGCAGTCATACCACTGGCCAACAGCTTCTTCAGCACATCCTCGGCTTCGCCTTTCTTGGCTTCCTCTGCTGCCTTTGCTTCAGCCTTCGCCAGATCTTTAGTCGCAGCCTTTAGATTGGCCTTTTTGGTTTTCAGCTGCGCCTTCAGATCATCGATATTGGCAATCAGCGCAGCAACCTCAGATTCGAGTTTTTCCTTTTCTGCGGCCTTTTCTGCAACGACTGCTGCATAATCAACGGTAACTTTTACGGTACGGGTCTTGTTCTTGCTTCCCTTGGGTCTTGCCATGATAATGTCCTCCTATACGGTGGAATGATTTGGTACTTATAAGTATATTTCTATATAGTTAAAATTGCAATAGACAATTCGTACTGCCCAAGACATTGATGAAATATTGTCATCTTTTCGTCAATATACGCAGGTGCGTACACGAAAAATCTCAATATCCGTTACTATCATGCAGAGGAGGCCAAGCATGATGGTAAAAGATGTTGTGGAGCTGTCTGTAAAAGACGCCGTTGCGATTCGTTTCAAAGAACTTTGCGATCAGCAGAATATTCGTCCGAATGAACTTGCTGTCCGTTCTGGTGTTACGCCATCTACCGTTTACAGTATGCTCGATTCCTCCCGACACAGTGTTTCTATCGGGACGATCAAAAAACTCTGCGACGGCCTTAACATTTCTCTTGGAGAGTTTTTCTCCTGCCCTTTGTTTGATGATCTTGAGCAGGAAATTCAATAGGAGTACTTACACTCCCTTGATTCGATTTCGCCAACAACCTGACCGGATTTGAGGAAGCCTATGCCTACGATTAACTTGAAAGAGCATTATCCCACCACATACACTGAGGATTTTTTTGTTGAAGTTTCGGAGGAAATCCATCAGTTATTTATTGATTTTAAGCATCAAGAAGATGCTTTTCTACGTCAAGTAAGCCGATATCATGCATATCATTCACTGGATGATCCGACTTTTCCAGTAGAGCAATGTGTCCTTTTTCAGAAACCGGCTCTCGTGGATTCTGTCGAACAGCGGCATTCTGCTATGAGCATTTATGAAGCCATTCTGTCCCTCCCACCCAAACAGGCCAAACGGTGCTACGATCACTATTATCAGGGATTTAAGCTATCAGATATTGCGCAAAAAGAGGGTGTAACAGCAGGAAGTGTCTCGGAGTGTATTAAATCCGCTTTATCTACACTTCGAGAAAGATGCAACTTCTTTAACTTTTGCGATTGAACCCTAACTTTTATCCGTTTTTTGTCCTATATAATATAGGGATGTTTTTCTCTATCATGGAGAGCGCACCGTGCATTCTCCATGCTCCGCCCCATAACATTGCCATAATCGACAAAGGAAAGGACGAAGAAAACAATGAAAAGAAGATTGATTGAGTACGAACCCAGCCCCGGCAGTCAAGCGAACTGCCAGTGTCGAATGTCCGCCCGCGCTCTGACCCTGTGGTGTAGCCTGTGGCTGCACTCCTGCCTGGTCGGAGGGCTGGCTTATGTACTTTAATCCTTACGCCGCTGGTTATAGAATCCAGAAATTACGCAAAGCACATGGACTGACACAAGAAGAAGCCGCAATCAAACTGAACATTAGTGATCGGCACATGAGAAGTCTGGAAAAAGGCACTTATGCACCGCTGGACTTGTTTGTTGAGATTGCAGTACATTTTGATGTCACTCTGGATTACCTCATTCTTGGGAAAGTTGAAACAAAAACTGAGCTGGCACTCAGTAAAAAAATCAATGACCAGAAGCAGGCTATGAAATCGTTGAGGGAACAGCTTCTGGCATTTGCAATGGAGATTGAGGTCGAATAACAAATCTACGGGAAGTCGGAGAGTGTTCTCCGGCTTCTTTTTTGTTGTCAAAAAATTAAACGTGTCTATGTGAAACCGGAAGGAAAGCTTCCGGTTTTGCTGCTTTTTTCAGCTGAAAAAGCCCAAAAAGCGGAAGGAATGCATCCTAAAAAGGCAATCAGTTTTCAGGTACACTATGGTCACAGCAAGGGCAACACCCCAGACGGGGAGAAACCCAAATCTGGAAACCGTACCTTGAAAATTGAATATCATTCCCTCGGACAAAATAATGAAACTTCCGTAACTCGCGGCCCGGTCATAAAGAAGACGGGGTGGCTGAAGAAGCCAATGTGGAGTGGGGTGCAAGTCCCCACTTACCGAGGTGTATTCCAAATCCAACGGGGGTCGAGGACAAATAGGTTGGAAAAACTTAAAGCAAAACTTCAAAGCCCACCACCGGGATTCTTCTGAACCACGGCAGTGGGCTTTTTCCATACCGAACACTCACCTATACGAAACGGAGGTAATGATTATGAGCCGTAATTTTACTCGCCAGCCCGATGAATCGACCCTGACCACCCTCTGCCCGCACTGCCTGAGTGCTTTCCGCAACGCGCGCGGCATCCGTGTCCGCCGTGCTGACCCCTACCAGCTCACCAAGGAACCCTGCACCTACTGCCAGACCCGTTTTGGCTACGACTACTACATCCAGCCCACTAGCCCGAAAGCCACCTATTTTAAGAAAGGTCGGTTCGATGATGAAATTGACTGCGCTTAAGATTGACCCGGAGTTTCAGGGCAAGATTCCGCCGCTGACATCTGAGGAGCTGGATCAGCTCGAAAAGAACATCGTCAGCGATGGCAAGGTCATCAACCCCATCATCGTGTGGAATGGACTGATTATTGACGGTCATAACCGTTACGCAATTCTTCAGAAGCATCCCGACATCCCGTACACTGTCCACGAAAAAGAGTTTGCAGACCGTTATGAAGCCATCGTCTGGATCTGCAAAAATCAGTTGGGACGTCGCAATCTTACGGTTGAACAAAAGAACTACCTTATTGGAAAGCAGTATGAAGCAGAAAAGCAATCCGATTTCAACCGTGGCAACCAATACACTTCATCAAAGAAAAGTGGCTGTTACCAAAATGGTAACAGCCAAAAAGCAAGTCGAACCTGTGAACGAATTGCTTCCGAAAATGGCATCGCTCGAAATACCGTTATTCGGGCGGAAAAATTCGCCAAAGGCGTAGATGCCGCCGAAGAAGCAGTTCCCGGTACCCGCCAGAAAGTCCTTTCCGGCGAGGTAAAACCAACAGCTGCCGAGATTGCATCCGTTGCTCGCGCACCGCCCGAAGATCGTCCGGCACTTGTCGAAAAAATCTGTGCTCCCAAAGAAACAAAAAAGTCCAGCAGTAAATCAACATCCAAATCAAAGAAAGTTGAAAAGTCCACTACTTCTACCGCTCCATGTGAAGTCCAAGCAGAGCCAGCAGTCATTGAAGTCCCTCCTGAACCGATCATTCAGTCAAAGCAAAAACAGACTGCATTGCAAACGATTCGCACACTATCTACAAAAATGGAATCAGTCGAACAGGTGGCTGATGCCGAAGGAATGCTCAGCGAAGTGGCATCGGCAGCGGACAGCATGATCTATCGGCTGGATGTCTGCTTTGAACACTACCCGGAATTCCTCAAAAACCCAAAAATCCGTCAGAAAGTCGTTGGACTTTTGCAGAAAGCAAAGGATTATATCGTAAAATTGGAAGGAGAATTTGCCTATGATTAAACTTGTTCATCACGAAATGGTCATCAACAGCAAGTTTTTGGAAGTTCCGCGCAGCTACTACCAGCGGAATCTCAACGCCAACCGTGTCAAGCGAATCGCCGCCGAGTTTGATGAGCGAATCGCCAATGCCCCGAAGGTCAGCTACCGGGACGGTCACTACTATGTTTTCGATGGTCAGCACACCATCGCCGCCCGCAAGCTGCTGAACAACAACTGCGATTTGAACATCGTCTGCAAGGTTTATTCGGGATTGACGGAGCAGCAGGAAGCCTTGCTGTTTGCACAGCAGACCGGTGTCTCTGCATCGCTGACCGCAGGCGCAAAAATGCGCGCCAAGATTCGCGGCGGCGACCCGGAAGCCATTGCTTTCCTGAACGCCACAAACCGCGCAGGCTTTGGGCTGAGTTTTGCTCAGAGCCACGCAAAGTGGAAAATTGCCTGCATCGCTACGGCATTTGCCGAGTATCGGAAACACGGTGAGCGCATTTACACCGATGCGCTCCGTGTACTGGCAGAAGCATGGGAGGGCGATATCGATTCTCTCCGTGCCGAAGTGTTGCAGGGCGTGACCCAGTTCGTTGCTCTGTACGACCATGAATACGACCCCATTCGCCTGATTCGGCAGCTCCAGCGCACCAGCCCGGTGGCGATTTATCGCAGCGGTCAGGCAATGACCGGGCCGAACTATCAGAAGTATATGCTTCAGATTCTGAAAGCCTACAACGGCTCCAGTCGCACGAAAAGCCTTCCCATCAAACAGTAAGTCATCTCCCTGCTCATGGCAGATTTCCTTTCTCACTGCAAAAGCTGTCCTGCCGGGCGGCTTTTGCTACATATTGCAAAGGGGGTTTGATCGTTATCGTTTATGTAACAAAAAATTTCGGATTCCGTCGCGGAGAAATCTACTTTGCCGATTTAGACCCACACTATGGTTCAGAACAGGGAGGTAAACGTCCTGTTATTATTATTCAAAATAATACAGGAAACAAATTTTCACCGACTGTCATTGTAGCCGCAGTGACCTCTAAGATTTCCAAAAAGCCCAATCAGCCAACCCATGTTCTTATTGATAAGAATCCGGCGTTTAACCGTCCGTCTGTTGTCCTGTTGGAGCAGCTTTTCACCATTGATAAAGAACGCATCAACAATTTCATGGGACTGACAAGCGACTGGGAAATGGCGCAAATTGAGAAAGCTCTGAAATGCAGTCTGGCACTGAATCAGGAAAATTTGGTTAAAAGCAATTCCAAAACAGTATAACAGGCAAAAAAGTTACAAACAGTAAATCCGGCAATTTTGGCATCCTTGCAATCACGGAGCAATCTGGATATCCTTGGAGCAGGATGGCATTCAACAACATCCGGAAAGCAATCATTCATAATAGAAAAGAGGTACACTATGGCATTTGCAAGAACTGAAGTCAAGGAACTGGAACCTATGGTCAAGTCGGGCAAGAAGCGTTTTGTCCGTTATCAGGAGGGCGCAGAACTCTACTCGATGGGTCTGCATACATTTGAACAACTCGCAAAGGAAGCAGGAGCAATTTACAAGATTCGCCGCGTGGTGCTGGTGAATCTGGACATTTTTGATGAGTATCTGGACACCTTCCGTATGTGAGAGTTTTGCACCTCCGGCGCACTGCCGGAGGTCTTACATAAAACCCTGTTACCCGTTCTTGTGATTCTAGGCAGATTAGAGTATAATGAACATAGTAACATTTGCTGAGATGGGAGGGTGCCGCATGGGCAGTTATCTGAATCCGGGCAGCAAGGGCTTTCAGGAAAGCCTGAACTCTGAGATCTATGTGGATAAGTCCGGGCTGATCGAAAAGACGAACGCTGTCATCAATACCCGGCAGAAGTTCATCTGCGTTAGCCGCCCCAGACGCTTCGGTAAGTCGATGGCTGCGGATATGCTTGCAGCTTACTACGACCGCGGCGAAGACACCGCATCCCTGTTTGACCCTCTGAAAATCAGCAAGACAGGTTCTTATCAGCAGCATCGGAACCAGTACGATGTCCTCAAGGTCAATATGCAGGAATTTCTGAGCATGACCCACAGCATGGATGAAATGCTGACTATGCTGCAAAAGTATCTGGTCTTTGACCTGACCGACCACTTTCAGGAAGTGCGTTTTCGGGATGAGAGCAACCTCATTCAGGTGATGAAGGACATCTACGCAAAAACAAAACGGTCGTTTGTGATCCTGATTGACGAGTGGGACTGCCTGTTCCGCGAATATCAGCAGGATCAGGATGCGCAGAAAAAGTATCTCGACTTCCTGCGGGCGTGGCTCAAGGATAAGGACTATGTTGCGCTGGCCTATATGACGGGCATCCTTCCGATTAAAAAGTATGGCTCCCATTCTGCGCTGAATATGTTCACGGAGTATTCTATGACCGACCCCGGTGATCTGGCAGAATACTTTGGTTTTACCGAACAGGAAGTGGCTGCTCTCTGCGACAAGTATCAGATGAACTTTGAGGAAGCCAGAGCGTGGTACGATGGCTATGATCTGATTGCCCACCGGCAGTCCGGCGATGCGCACTATTCCATGTACAGTCCGAAATCGGTTGTGGAAGCCATGCTGCGGCACAAGTTCGGCACCTACTGGAACCAGACCGAAACCTACGAAGCCCTGAAAATTTACATCCAGATGGATATGGGTGGTTTGCAGGATGCTGTGGTCAGAATGCTTGCTGGCGAGCGTGTGAAGATCAACACCGGTACATTCAGCAATGATATGACCACTTTCTCCTGCAAAGACGATGTGTTGACGCTGCTGGTGCATCTGGGCTATTTGACCTATGATAGTTCAAGCGAAACCGTGACGATTCCCAATAAGGAAGTTTCGCAGGAGTACGTCAATGCCATCAGCACGATGAACTGGAAAGGAGTCATGGATTCCGTTGACGCATCCCGCAAGCTGCTCGAAGCATTGTGGGCAATGGATGCGGATGCCGTGGCAGCCGGTATCGATAAGGCACACGAAGAAGTTTCCATTCTGCAATACAACGACGAAAACTCCCTGAGCTGCACCATCAATCTGGCGTTCTATTTTGCGCGGGAGTATTACACGCTGGTGCGTGAACTGCCCGCAGGCAAAGGCTTTGCGGATGTGTGCTTTATTCCCCGCAGGCTGCATCAGGATAAGCCCGCTGTGGTAATTGAATTGAAATGGGACAAGAGCGCATCCGGCGCATTGGCTCAGATCAAGAACAAGAACTATGGGGATGCCTTGAAGGACTATCAGGGAAACCTGCTGCTGGTAGGCATCAACTACGACAAAACCACGAAGAAGCATGAGTGCCTGATTGAAAAAATCCAAAAGTAAATATTCCATACCGGGTCGCCGCTTCATTTGAAACGGCGATTTTTTGTTCCCCGGAATCCGACATCCTTGCAATGATGGAGAACATAGAGTATCCTTGGAGCAGGACAGCAAAAAGTGATTGCAAAATCTCTGATGCAGTCCATCAGGATATGGCTGTTTTCCTCTAATCTGAAAATGAGGTGAGAAGAATGGCAACAAAAGCAAGAAAAGATTCCCGTGGATACGCTTTGAAAAAAGGCGAATCCCAGCGTAAAGATGGCCGCTATGTGTTCCGCTATACTACGATTCGAGGTGAGCAGAAAGCGGTCTATGCAAAGGAGTTGAGCGAACTAAGAAAAAAAGAGGTCAAAATTCGCAGAGCAATCGAGGATGGTCTTGACCCCGACCGTGCAGAGCGCATTACGTTGAACGAACTGTTTGACGAGTACATTTCCCAGAAGTATGACCTGAAGCAATCCACCCTGACCAACTACAAGTATATGTACAACCACTATGTCCGGGTCGATTTCGGGAAACGGCGCATCAGCAAGATCAAATATACGGATGTGAAGAAGTTTTATTACTCCCTGATCATGGAAAAAGGCTTTAAGCCGAATAGCATGGAGATCGTGAATACTCTACTGCATCCGACCTTTACAATGGCTGTCCGGGATGGACTGCTGCGGTTGAATCCTACGGAGGGAGTTATGACCGAAATCAAGAAAAGCCATAGTTGGGAAAAGAAAAAGCGTCATGCGCTTACCATTCCCGAACAGAAAGCATTCACCAATTACATCGCCAACAGCGAAGAGTATCGCGGATGGTATCCACTGTTTACAGTAATGCTCGGTACTGGCTGTCGCATTGGCGAAGTATTGGGTCTGCGGTGGCAGGACATTGACTTCAAGAATCGAACGATCAGCATCAATCACAATCTGGTCTATCGCGTTCAGGAAGATGGTTCCTGCACGAATCATGTCAACTCCCCTAAAACCAGCGCAGGCATCCGTATCATCCCGATGCTGGATGATGTGTTTGACGCATTTCTGGAAGAATATCAGTATCAAAAGGTGATTGGATTCTCCACGGATGAAATTGATGGTTATTCTGGATTTGTGTTCTGTACGGGGGAAGGCAAGGTCTATCTGCCGGGAATGATCAATCGCACGATTCATGCAATCTGTGCAGACTACAATAAGGAGGAAGCAGCCAAGGCTGATGCAGAAAATCGTGACCCGATTCTCCTGCCCAACTTTAGCTGCCATCATCTCCGGCATACGTTCTGCACCCGCTTCTGCGAAAACGAAACCAACCTGAAAGTCATTCAGGAAATCATGGGTCATGCGGACATCACCACCACAATGGATGTGTACGCAGAAGCGACCCAAGAAAAGAAGAAAGCATCTATGACCGCATTGCAGAGTGCGCTGCTCGTGCGGTAAAATCGGATGCGATATAACCGAAATGTTCTCCTCTGCTGGGCAATGAAGCACGTCGCGGATATCTACGTCCGACCGCCTGCCCCGAAAGCCGTCCTTGTCACCGTCAGAACCCCCGAAAATGGGGTCTTGACCAGAACCGTGTACAACTTTCGTGGACAGTGTTGGAGCTTGTTGGATTGTTCCCACCGAAATCTCCCGATTTCGTGGATGCTGTTGGATTCTGTTGGACGAAAACAGAGCCGAATCTTGCAACATCCCCACGATGAAGCCGATTGAGCAGTAAAATACAAAATTAAAACGTAGATATGATGAATTTTCAAATGAAATTCGGGAGATATCTGCGGTACTACACCACAACTACACCAATTTTGGGTCGTTTTCCCGAAAAGGAGCCTTACAAAGCGGTGTGGTGTAACAAGTGAATAGGCGGATTGGTGTAGTAGGTACACCGAACCCGTAAGGACGAAAAAGGCAGGTACACTGTGGAAACATGGTGTACCTGCCTTTGTGCTTGTTATTGAAAGATAATACGAGAAAGTTGTGAAAAGAATGTTACAAATGCGATAAGCTTTAATTAAGAAAAGTCGATGTGCAACAATCATCAAATGTACATCAACAACCATGATTCATGGCAGGGAGCTTAGGACACAAAAGTTCATCCGATGCAGTTTTCTATGCATCCGATGAACTTTTTTCAGCAGCGTTTCCTTTTAAGCCACCTTGGTCTTTCGCAGATACCCCCATGCTGCCAATCCAACGAGCAGAACGATCTTGATCGGTGCCGATGCCAGCAGTACATCTGCCTGAAAGAAGGCATGCCCGCCTGCATAGAGAAAATCAAAGCTGATCATTTTATACAGCAATGCATTGGAAAGCCCAATGCCCCCTGCCGGAATCAGGGTGGACAGCCATTCTCCAAAGGAGCCAGGCACGACCATATAAACAATCAGCGGTGCCACCACACTGATCAGCGCCACAGACAAAGCGGTCAGGTTGTTCTTGGCCCATACGGATGCCATCAGCACAAAGGCCACCTCCGCAAAGAAGATCAGGAAGTTTGCCACCAGCATGACCCACTCCATCTGGCCAACGGTATACGACAGCAGGCTGGTCACAGAAAACAGCCATTGCACGGAAGTTTGGGTACTTTCCCAGCCAAATAGAGCATTCGTGACCAGGATCCACACCACGCCGCAGAGCAGATACGCCGCACCTGTGATACTAAACGCCGCCGCCAGCTTTGCCGCTGCTAGCCGCAGACCGCCGTTTTTTGTGCACAGTTGGATGTCCTGCGCCCCGGTCTGTGCATCCGATGCAAACACCGGGGCCGCAATCACCGCGCACAGCAGGGTGAGCAGCAAGCTCAACAGGGTCTGGTAATCCATTGCGTCTGGACTGACCCCAAATGAATAGGTGAACGGTTTTTGTACAGCATCGAACTTTTTCTGTGCAATGGCCTGCGCCTGCTCATAGCCGGGCTTTCCGCTTTGTTCCAGCCAGATCACCGATTCCAGCCGTTTGGGGAGCTGGCTGTAAAAGTTCTGCATATCCTCTGCGGTCAGCCCCATCACGCCCGGTGCCATGCCGGTTTTCGGGTCGGCAAAGGCTTCCTTTGCGTTGTTCACAAGAGGCTGATACCGGGCAAGTTCTTTATAAAATACCTCGACCGGGATATCGTTGATGGAGCTTGCATCATACTGCCGGTACACCCGCTGATAGGCTTCCAGTGCTTCCTGCATGACATCCGGCGTGATGGTACCGGATACCTGCTGCTCCTGCCGTTTCCGGATTGCTTTCAGACCCGTGTAACGCACTTTGTTTCCGCTGGCATCCAGTTCCGTCCAGCCGATAAAGGTCACCGGCAGATATGCCATGACCACGGCCAGCACCAGTGCAATGGCCAGCAGAATAGCTGTCATACGGGTTTTGCACACACGTTTCAATTCCAAACGATACAGGTTCATTTTGCTTCCTCCATTTCCTCCGGGAAAAGCCACAGATACAGATCTTCCAGCCGGGGCTGTGCCGGGACGCTGTCCGGCAGCTGCGGTGCATCCGCCAGATACCGCAATGTTACCGTTCCGTCCGGCTCGTTGCGCAGGTTCACTACCCGCAGCCGGTATTCCCACCGGGCAAGCTGTTCCATCGGGATGTTCCCCTGCCAGACTTTGGCTTCGATCTGCTTTACCAGCCCTTCGGTGGTGTCCTGTGCAATGATTTTGCCAGCCTTCATCACGGCATTTTCGGCCGCAATGTATTCCACATCCGAAACGATATGCGTTGAAATGAGAACGATCCGTTCCTGCGCAAACTCCGACAGCAGATTGCGGAAGCGCACCCGTTCTCCGGGGTCCAGCCCTGCCGT
>ENA-OPAA01000280-OPAA01000280.1-human-gut-metagenome-genome-assembly--contig:-NODE-280-length-36371-cov-5.248238_pt1 | contig 36371 bp, 30 predicted proteins | sample MGYA00241049_ERZ501414 | MGnify/ENA primary metagenome ERZ501414 (study PRJEB25962, sample SAMEA2042520) | human gut metagenome | biome: human gut; feature: human-associated habitat; material: faeces... | reverse complement strand
TTTTTTTTTTTTATTATTTAGGCAGCGGTACATTTGTTTTTTTTTGTTAAGTTAAGCAGCCATAATATAAAAATATATTGTTTGGGTGTTATATTGACCATTTGTTTTTCTGTTATAATCGGTTATATATTTTACGATACTGTTTTTTTTATTCATATATTTATGGCTTTCAATGGTGATTATGGAACACCTAATGCAGGAAGCGGCTTCGGTATGATTCTAAGTTATAGTCTTAATGGGATAGCATTACTTTGTTCAATTCTAATTGGTATATATAATATACTGACTAATCGACAGCAATAAGTCTAAATAGTTCAATCTAAGTTAGGTGGTATAGAGCATCCTCAATATTTACAGAGTTATTATATTTTTTCTGCTCATTTTTTGCGAATAATTTTAATTAATGTAGGTGTCTGGGTTCAGCAATATTTTATACATATCATAACTAGGAGGAATTGTAGTGAAAAAAATAGCATAGTAGCTGTTATATTTACATTGATTGTTTCTATGTTTTTATCTTCACGAAACATTGTATATGCGGCAGAAGATAAAGCAAGGGCGATAACAATTCATATGCAAGGACTATCTGATGAGGCGTATTATGTTGATCTTCTAAAGATAACAAAATAAAAACATATAAAAAACACGGCTGAGAAAATATCAGCCGTGTTTTTTATGCCAATTTTTATAGCTTACAGCCAAGCGCCGTAAATAGTTTCGCCCGTCAGTTCACGGTATGAGCGCACCTTCAGGCCGAGCATATCAGCTCTCGCCTTTGCGATTACCTGTGCAGGTGAATTGTAGTTCACCACTGTGGCAGGCTCACTGTGAGAAGTATAGTCAAGCTTATCCTCCACCGCCTCGGCTACCTCATAGCCCTGTGCTTTCATTGTAGGCTTGCCTGACACGATAGACTTGTTGTTAAGCTCCTGCGGCTTTATGACCATCACATTGTCAGACTTTAGCATTATGTCAAACTGAAAATCAGCCGAGTCGCAATACTGACCAATGCCTATAACCGTCACCTTTGCAGTTCCAATGTTCACGTTGTCAGAGTAAACTGTTCTGTAATCAACGTCAGGAATAAGCGTTTCTCCGTCTACAAAAACGTCAAATATCTGTGTTCTCTCCTTGCCAGTGTATGACATAGAGCCACGCATATTTGTGGTACAGCCCACAATAGTGAGCTTTGTTTTTATGCTCATATCTGCACTGTCGCTTCCCTCTTGGACACTGTCAACAGTGTCAAGAAAAGCTTTCACTTTATAAACATATCTTGTTTTTGGAACAAGTCCATAGTCTGTAAATGAAGTGCCGTCTGTTACAGTTGCTATCTGCTCAAACTCTGCGTCCTCAGCGTCGGTCTTTCTGTAAACATAATAGCCGTCAGCCTGCGACACCTCGTCCCATGTTAAAGTGAGCTTATCAGAGCAGATATCCTGCGACTTTACGTTATCAGGTGCGTTCAGAAGCACTGCCGCACTGCCTGTGACGTAAATATCGCCCTTGCTGTTGTCAGCAAAGCTGTTTCCGCTTATTTTAACCTGAGATTTCTTATTAGCTTTTATTCCGTAACCTTTATTTTTATTGCAGGTGTTGTTGAAAAATTCCACAGAAGCGCTGTTGTCAGCCATAAAACCGCTAAGACCGTTTTCTTCAAGGATATTGTCAGAAGCCTTACCTCTTCCGCCAGTAAATATAAGTCCGTGATTTTTAGACTTCTTAACAGTGTTTTTTCTCACATCTGCCTTAGCTTCTTTGGTTATCTTTATGCCGTTGGAGCCTGCGGAGGTTATAGTATTGCCTGATATGGTATTTTTATCAGAACCGCCTGAAACATAAACTCCCGACACGCCTGGCTTTTTAATGGTATTTGAGCTTACCTCATTGCCTGAACCACCGCTTATATAAACGCTGTTCTGCTTTGTGCCTGTAAGCTTATTTTTGGTCACAGTCACCTGTGACGATTCACTGAGCCATATAAGATCCATGGAATAATTATATCTGTCATAGTCATAGCTTATATCGTTAGAACCTATGAAAATTCCCGAAACGTCCGTGAGCCTTACTGCCGAACCAGCTGTTTTTATAGTGTTGTCTACTATCTTCACGCCCTTTACAGTGTAATTGTAATCAGGGTGTGAGTATGACTTTTCAAGCTTCTTGCCGAATATCTGGATAGCATACGGCTGGGGATAATAATATGTACCCACTACAGTTATGTCGTTGTTTCTTATTATGGTGTTGGCATTATCGTCAAGACGATCCTTTATGCCTGCATAGCCTGAATTAGGCACATGGAAATTTGCATTTTCATAATCGGTCATGTACTTGAAATCTATGGCACAGCCAACGTTTTTCATAGTATTGTTTTCGATTATACATTTTTTATGATTAATAAGTACGATAGCTGTTCCGCTCATATTATAAAATGAGTTGCCTGATATAAGTGTATTAGTATAATATACACCAAGACAAGCTGAATGTGAGCCAAGACCTCTTATAAGGTCATGGAATTTGTTGTTCTTTATTACAGCATTGTCGCAAGGGGTATCATCAAAAGGCTCATACGCCGGGAAAACATCACTGTTACTTATGGTATCCAGCTGTATAGCCTCTTTCTGAGATGTTCCCGTATAACCGTGAAAATCGCAATCCTCGACAGTGATGCCCTTTACACCGCCTATCTCAACATGATGACCATTGTAATTGTTTTTTATCTCAACGTTCTTTATCCAAAGGTTTTTCATGTGACCAAATCTCATATTAGAAAATGGTCTTGAAGTAGGCGAAGGGTTGCCGTCCCAACAGCCGCCCTCGATAACGATATTTCTCTCGCTGCCATATCCGCCTGCACCGTTTGCCTGAGCGTTCTTTATCATACAGCCCTTGTCAAAATTTCTGACGATAGTCGCTCCGTCCTCAAGATACAGCCAAGTGTTTGAATATATCTCCAAAAGCTTGTCTATCCTGTATTTTCCTTTCGGAACAACGACCTTTATCTGCACAGAGTTGGAGCCGTTGTCAATGGCATAGTCAAGGGCTTTCTGTATCGCCTTTGAGGAGTCTTTCTTTCCCTTTTTGTCTGCGCCGAAGTCAACAACATTCACTTCAAGCGCTCCCGAATATCCGCTTATTTCCGCTCCACTGGCTTTTGTGCCGGTGATAGTGGAATAATCATAAGCAAAGCACCTTACTGTCATAAGCATAATGGCGAGTAAACACGCCGCTGCAAAGGCAATAAAGGTGCGAGTTATCTTTGTCAATTCTCATCTGTCCTTTCGTTGTCTTAGGGTTATCGCTGCTCTCTTTTTGTTCTTTTTATCTTTTTAGCAGAACATATTTTACACATATTCAATTATACCAAATCATGCCCCGTTTGTCAACCGAAAAACGTCAAAAAGACCAAAGCAATAACTCACAAAGTCAACACATGATACTTGTGCGTTATCACAACAAAAAAAACTGCGGTGAAAAACTCCACTGCAGTTTTTAACAAATATGCCTTTTTATCCTAGTGCCACATCAAGTATCATCATAAGCAAGAAGCCTAGCATTACGCCAACTGTTCCCATGTGACCTTCCCCCAGATGTGCTTCGGGGATAAGCTCCTCAACCACCACATAGAGCATTGCTCCTGCGGCAAAGGCAAGAAGCCATGGAAGAAGCGGTTGGATAGCACCTGCGGCAAGAACGGTGAGAAGTCCGAAAACAGGCTCAACAATTCCTGAAAGAGTGCCAAGACCGAATGCTTTCGCCCTGCTCATACCCGATTGCCTCAGCGGCAGTGCGATAGCCGCACCCTCCGGAAAGTTCTGTATTCCCATGCCTATGGCAAGTGCGATAGCAGAAGCCAGCAGTACCGAGCTGTCATTATGTGCCGCCAGCGCAAAGGCAAGACCTACTGCCATGCCCTCCGGGATATTGTGCAGTGTGATAGCGAAAATAAGCATTCCCGAACGCTTTAGCCCCCTGCGGACGCCCTCTTCCCTTTCAGGCTCAGGTAAAAAATAAGGCATTGCCTTGTCAAGCCCCATAAGAAACAGCACGCCTAGCGCAAAGCCGCCTGCGGCAGGGATCCAGCCTATCCTGCCGAGAGCTTCCGCCTCGTTTATGGCAGGGATAAGCAAGCTCCACACGCTTGCGGCTATCATAACGCCTGCGGCAAAGCCTAAAAAGGCTTTCTGCACCTTTTCGCTCTGCCCCTCTTTTCTCATGAAAAAGACCACAGCCGCACCTAACGTCGTCATAGAGAATGTAAAGCCCGTGCCTGCCGCAGCCCAAAGTAGACCATTCATACTATTATGTTTCCTTTCAGACAGTATTATGTCAGATACAATGACATATCTTAGTCTATGAAAAGCCTTTACGCTGTGTGAAAAAGCCTCTGACGACAAAATACATTAAATTTGTCTGAGATTTTCAGAATATGACCCGTCCCAAGTGAATATAATGTTCTCAGCAGGGCATTACAAGCCCTTTACGATCGTATGATCAGTTTATTTTTAGGAGGAAACAGACAAGATGAACACTATGGATCTTAAGCTTAACAGAGAGATGCTGTCAATGACACGGACTATCCTTGACGCCTCCTGCGAGCAGGCTGTGGAAAAGGATTTTCTGCTGCCCGACTATTATCCTGATATTTTCAGGGTACTAAAATGCGTTATCACACCAACAGTACAGAGCCATTCCATAAACGGCGGAAAGCTCAGCTTTGACATGGCAGTGCTCATAAGAGTGCTTTACATCAGCCAGAACGACAAGCGGATAAACTGCATCGAGCAGAAAATGAACTACACAAAGTCTTTCGACCTGCAAGGGGATTGCGGCGACCCTATGATATGGCTCACGCCAAAATGCGATTATGTCAACTGCCGTGTGGTAAATCAGCGCAGACTTGATATCAGGGGTGCTGTGACTATCCACGCAAATGTGACGGGCGAAGTAACTGTGCCTATAGTCACAGACGCATTCGGCTGCGGCATTCAGCTAAAAAAGGCGGCTGTTACATACCCAGCAAAACGTCTTACCGCTGCAAAACGTATCACACTAATAGAGGAATTGCAGCTTTCTGCGGCAAAAGCCCCTGTTGGCACTATCCTGCGGACAGATTGCCGCATTATCCCACAGGAACACAAGATGATAGCAGGCAAGCTTGTGACAAAGGGCGACGCTGAGATAATGATGCTTTACTCCTGCGTAACTACCGATGGAGAAGAAACCGCTGAAACAATGCGGTTTACTCTGCCGTTCTCACAGATAATCGACATAGACGGCATTGACGATACTTTCACCGCAGACGTGAGGATAACCCCTGCGGGGTGTGATATCATACCAAAGTCTGACGATTCTGGCACACTTGAATGTGAGCTTGTGCTTCTTGTTAACTGCGTTGCCAAAAAGCTTTCCACCTGCGAGATAGTCACAGACGCATATTCCACCTGCTTTGAGTGCGAGGCTGAAAGGTGTGAAAGCAAGCTTGACAGCGAAAACATAAAGTTATCTGACAGCCACAGTGTTACTGCAAAGCTTTCCTGCCAGGAGGGCGAGATACGCTGTATTCACGACAGTTGGGCGACCCTTTCCAATGTGACATCAAGGCTTGACGAGGAAAAGAAAGCCTTTATCATTTCAGGAAGCGTGACGTTCTGTATTATCGGCAGGAACGAGGACGGCACTCCCCTTTATCTTGAAAACGATTCGCCTTTTGAACATGAGATACCCATTCCGGAGAATGTCAATGGTGAGATATCCATATCCCCTGACCTGTGCATAGAAAACTGCACATACTATCTTGCAGACGAAACAACAGCGGAGCTTAAAGCCGATATCAAGATAGGCGGTGAAATGACTATTCAACAGACAGGGACTATGATATCAGAGCTTAGGGTACTCACAGATAAGCCGAAAGAGAAAAATGACAAATACGCTCTTAAAATATGCTACTGCAATGAGAGCGACGACATCTGGGAGATAGCGAAAAAGTATTCAACTTCCATAACAGCTATACTTGAAGAAAACGAGCTTACCGACGATAAAATATCAAAACAGGGAATGTTGCTTATCCCATTAATGAACTAGGAGGACAGACACATGAAAAACGATATTTACACCGACATTGCCACACGGACGGGGGGCGATATCTATATAGGCGTGGTAGGTCCTGTCCGCACAGGAAAATCCACCTTTATAAAGCAGTTCATGGAGCAGTTCGTTATACCGAACATTGAAAGCGACTACCGCAAGGAGCGTGCCATTGACGAGCTGCCCCAGTCCTCCGCAGGCAAGACTATCATGACCACTGAGCCTAAGTTCATTCCTGAGGAAGCTGTGAACATCACCCTAGAGGGCGAAGCAAGCTTCAACGTGCGAATGATAGACTGTGTGGGCTACATAATCCCAAGCGCCATAGGCTACATTGAGAATGAAGCCCCGAGAATGGTGGTCACACCGTGGTTTGACACGGAAGTACCGTTCAACATGGCGGCTGAGGTGGGAACGCAAAAGGTCATAACAGAACATTCCACCATAGGTCTTGTGGTGACAACAGACGGCAGTATCACCGACCTGCCCCGTGAAGAATACGAGGAATGTGAGGAGCGTATAATCGACGAGCTGAAGCAGATAGGCAAGCCGTTTGTGGTGCTTATGAACACCACTGAGCCTTACTCTCAGCAGACAAAAGACCTTTGCGAACAGCTTTCCGACAAATACGGCACTACAGTTATGCCTATAAACTGTTTGGAGCTTTCGGAAAAAGAGATAAAAGAGATACTTACGCTTCTGCTATACTCTTTCCCTGTGAAAGAGATAAACATCTCAATGCCCTCATGGATAAACTCTCTTGACAAGGGTCACTGGCTGAAAGAAGCGGTTTTCGGACATATCAAGGAAGCGGCTTCGGCTGTGACAAATCTACGTGACATTTCAGACTGTGCCGAAAAGATATGTTGCTGTGAGCAGGTATCATCTGGTTCGGTGGCTGAGATAGACCTTGGAAAAGGCTCGGCTGTCATAAAGGTGGAGCTTGACCCTGCGCTGTTTTTCAGGATAATAGGCGAAGCCACAGGGCTTGAGATAAAGGACGAAAACGACCTTATGCCGAGAATTTTGGAGCTTGTGAAGATAAAAGAACGTTTCTCGAAATTCAGCTCTGCCCTTGATGAAATGGAGAAAACAGGCTACGGAATAGTTATGCCTGAAATGAACGAGCTGACCCTTGATGAGCCTGAGATAATAAAGCAGGGTGGAATATGACTCAAGCCAGAGAGTCGTAGTACTTTCGTCAAAAAAAATCCAGCCTAACACAGAGTATAAAATCCATTTCAGAAATAAATACAAAAGACTTATCCCGATATAAAGCCCCAACAACGCAAAAGGCGGAACATGATGCACCAATTCTGGCTGAATATCATTGCAGTAATTAAAAATGCAGACCCCGGAGAGTATGCAAGTCTGCAAAATCAACAATAGCAGGTAGCGCATATCACCCGCCGTTGAGGTTGCAAATATGCTGGTACGCTCACGATGCAACAGGAAATCCTTTACCAGCTGCAACAGAAACCTACGGCTACGGGAAAGCACATAGGCCGACAGAAAAAAACAACATAGCAGCACAATGGTGATGCCGTCGTCCATTCTCGGAGAATAGGGAATAGGCACACCTTCCGCTCCACCGGGTATCCATGCCGCCAACCAACTCATCATATCGCTGCAAACTTACGGATAGAGGCATCCCACAAAGGTACGGTATGTACCAGTTCAACCGCTTCCCCGGCTGTCGCGGCTACATGCCAGATGGCACTGTGCTGCGCACGCATGAAGTTTTCGTCCACAGCCTTCTGCAACATAGCCAGCAACGGGTCGAAATACCCCTTGATATTCAATATGACTATCGGATTCAGATACAGTCCCAATTGTTTCCAGGTAATGACTTCGAGCAATTCTTCCAAAGTACCGCAACCGCCGGGCAATGCAATCACAGCATCGCTCAAATCCGCCATCAGTTGCTTGCGTTCATGCATATTTTCCACCTCTACAAGCTTGGTCAGTCCTGTATGATGCCACCCCTGCTCAATCATAAAACGGGGTATCACTCCGGTCACCTCACCGCCTGCCGCAAGTGTGGCATCCGCCACTGCAGCCATAAGTCCCATATTACCGGCACCGTTCACCAAACGGATATGCCGCTGCCCCAGCAACGTTCCCAGTTCACGGGCGGCATTAAAAAAAACGGGGTCTATTTTAGTGCTCGAAGCACTGTATACACATACGGAGGTTATCTTATTCATCATCTTTCAGCTATATCAATTATTACCTTGTTGCAAAGGTATATGATTTTAAGGAGATTTGAAAAAAGAAGCTGCTCATTCTGCCCCGGAATATTCCGAAGGCAGAAAGGCAGCTTTCTATAATAAATAGCTGTAAAGCTATGCTGATTACTGTTTTCTTTAACGAAGAACGGAGAATTAGAGGCCGAAAGCCGCTTTTACCTTATCAACGTAATCCAGTTTCTCCCAGGTGAACAGTTCTACAGTCACGTCTTTATCGCCTTCATAGCGAGACTTGAAGTGTTTGGTGACAACCTGCGGCTCACGTCCCATATGACCGTAAGCGGCTGTTTCCTGATAGATAGGGTTACGCAGCTTCAAACGGTCTTCAATGGCTTTCGGACGAAGGTCGAAAAGCTCATCGATCTTTCTGGCTATCTCGCCGTCGCTCATATTTACATGGCTGCGCCCGTAGGTATTTACATATATATTGATGGGACGCGCCACACCGATGGCGTAAGATACCTGTACCAGCATTTCATCCGCCACACCGGCAGCTACCAGGTTCTTGGCAATGTGACGTGCAGCGTATGCGGCGCTACGGTCTACCTTGCTGGGGTCCTTACCGGAGAAAGCGCCACCGCCGTGCGCACCTTTACCGCCGTAAGTATCCACAATAATCTTACGTCCGGTCAAACCGGTATCCCCATGAGGACCGCCGATTACGAATTTGCCGGTAGGATTCACATGATACTTGATATTATCGTTAAACAGCGACAATACTTTCTCGTGATGGATAGACGCGATGACACGGGGCATCAGGATATTAACGACGTCGTTACGGATAATGCCCAACATCTCCTCGTCCGCCTTCAACTGTGCAGCTTCGCTGTCGTCGGCAGGCTGAATGAAATCATCGTGTTGGGTGGAAACTACAATCGTATCGATACGGACAGGATTGCCGTTATCATCATATTCAATGGTTACCTGGCTCTTGGAGTCCGGACGCAGATACGTCATCACCTCTCCTTCACGACGGATATCCGCCAGCACTTGCAGGATACGGTGGGCAAGATCCAGGGAGAGCGGCATATAGTTTTCCGTTTCGTTAGTGGCATAACCGAACATCATGCCCTGGTCGCCCGCACCTTGTTCCATAGGATCCTGGCGCTCCACACCACGGTTGATGTCGGGGCTCTGCTCGTGAATGGCGGAAAGCACGCCACACGAATTGCTCTCGAACATATACTCGCCTTTGGTATAGCCGATTTTCTTGATTACTTCACGCGCGATAAGTTGAAGGTCAACATACGCTTTGGTTTTCACTTCTCCAGCCAGCACTACCTGTCCGGTAGTAACCAGAGTTTCGCAAGCTACTTTCGAACTGGGGTCGTAGGCCAACAGTTTGTCAAGCACAGCGTCCGATATTTGATCGGCCACTTTGTCGGGGTGTCCTTCCGACACCGATTCGGATGTGAATAAGTATCCCATTTCAATTAGAAATTAAAAATGAATAATTAAAAAGGAGATGAGGAAAGCGTCATTAATGAGTAGGTATGCAAATCCCGGTACACCGGAGTACCGTCAGAAAAGGATGTGTTTTAGCATTTTTTTCTGTGGTTGCAAGCTACTCAAATCTCTCCACATATCGTTTTTCGGGGGCAAAGATAGTGCAAACCGAACGCAGAACAAAATGAACTTGTTCATTTTTTATGCTGAGGTGCAGCCTATCTTCGCTTTTCGGAGGCAAAGATAAAAAAGAAATCTTGTATCTGCGCTACAGATAGCAGAGATTAACACTGATTTTGCAACAATTCCCCGATTGTCTTTCCCAATACCGGATGCACCACGCCTGAAGCAATCTCCGCCAACGGCTCCATCACGAAACGGCGTTCCTGCATCAACGGATGAGGAAGTTTCAGTTCAGGCGTATCCAGCAAAACGGGAGTACCGTCATCGGCAAAACAGAGCAGCAGGTCGATGTCTATCACACGGTCGCTATACACTGCATTGACAGACTTATGCGTACGCCCCATCTCCCGCTCGATTTCCTGCGTCGTTTGCAACACCTCCAAAGGTGCCAAAGCAGTGTCTACGCAGAGTGCGGCATTCAGAAAAGTATTATCGGAAGAAAAGCCCCACGGGGCAGTAGCATAAAAAGCAGATAGGGAAATCACTTCCCCTATCTGCTTTCTTATCTTTTGGACGGCCATGCGGAGGTTCTGCTCCTTATCGCCGAGATTGGTACCAAGACTGAAATAAACAACCATAATTACCGGTCTGTAATCAGCATCGCATCTCCATACGTACCAAAGCGGTACTCTTCCTTCAATGCCACATTGTATGCCTCCATCACCTGCTCGTAACCGCCGAAAGCGGCAACAATCATCAGCAGGGTACTGAGCGGCATGTGGAAGTTGGATATCATGGCATTGGCCACGGTAAAGTCGTACGGCGGGAAGATGAACTTGTTGGTCCAACCCTCGTATTCCTTCAAATGTCCGTCGGTGCTGACGGTGCTCTCGATGGCACGCATCACGGTGGTACCTACGGCACAGACTTGGCGGTTCAGGTCTTTGGCATGGTTCACAATCCGTACGGCTTCCTCGTTCACAATCATCTGCTCGGAGTCTGTCTTGTGCTTGGTGAGGTCTTCCACATCAATGTCGCGGAAGTTACCCAAGCCGGCATGCAGGGTGATGTAGGCAAAGTCAATACCCTTGATTTCCATACGCTTCATCAGCTCGCGGCTGAAGTGCAGGCTGGCGGTAGGCGCCGTAACAGCTCCTTCGTTGCGTGCAAAAATAGACTGGAAACGTTCGGCATCGTCCGGCTCTACGGGACGGTTGATGATGCTGTGGGGCAGCGGCGTTTCGCCCAGCGCATAGAGCGCCTTCTTGAACTCATCGTGCGGACCGTCGTAAAGGAAACGAAGCGTACGCCCACGCGAAGTGGTGTTGTCGATAACCTCAGCCACCATAGAGTCGTCGTCACCGAAGTAGAGCTTATTGCCGATACGTATTTTACGGGCAGGATCCACCAGTACATCCCACAACCGGAGTTCTTCGTTCAACTCACGCAACAAGAACACTTCAATACGCGCACCGGTCTTTTCCTTGTTACCGTACAAGCGGGCAGGGAAAACCTTGGTGTCGTTGAAGATAAACACATCTTTGTCATCAAAATAGTCCAGAACATCCTTGAACATCTTGTGCTCAATCTCACCCGTCTTACGGTGCAACACCAACAGACGTGACTCGTCTCTGTACTTCGTGGGGTGCAAAGCTATCTTCTCTTCGGGAAGCTTGAATTTGAATTGCGACAGTTTCATAATTAGTTATGAGTTATAAGTTATTTATTATTTATATCAGTCTGTTTTAGTCATAAGAGGGTATGAGTTATCCGGCAGTATGCTACACTTCATAGCAAATAACTCATAACTTATAACTAAATATCTATCTCCTGCGCCTCTATCCACTCTTTAAAATCGAGGGGATTGAGGCAGTCTGCCAGCTGGACGTCGCCTACACGGGTACGCTCCAAGGCGGTGAGGTGAGCGCCGCTCTGCAGGGCTTCGCCGATGTCACGTGCCAGGGCGCGGATATAAGTTCCTTTGCTGCATACTACGCGTACCTTTATCCACGGTTCGGCAATACCCAGCCCGTCGTCCAGCAGCTCTATCTCGTCGATGACGAGCAACTTGGGTTTCAGCTCTACCTCCTCTCCCTTGCGGGCAAGGTCGTAGGCACGTTTCCCGTTCACCATACATGCCGAGAAGGCGGGAGGCACTTGCTGTATCTCGCCGATGAACTTCTTCAGCGTCTCATCCACCAGTCCGCGGGTGATGTGCTCCGTGGGATAGGTGGCATCTATCTCATGTTCCAGGTCGTAAGAGGGAGTGGTGGCGCCCAACCGGATGGTGGCGACGTACTCCTTCGTGTGATACTGGAATTCCTCAATCCGTTTCGTGGCCTTGCCCGTACAGACTATCATCACCCCCGTAGCAAGCGGGTCGAGGGTACCGGCATGGCCTACTTTCAACTTCTTCTCCTTTATCCGCCGGCAGATGTGGTAACGCGCATGTCCCACAACCTTGAACGATGTCCATCCCAGCGGTTTATTGAAATAGAGGACTTCTCCTTCTTTAAAATTCATTGGCCTCTCCCCTAACCCCTCCCCGGTAGGGAGGGGGATAAAATGGTACAACTTAATATTTTTCTCTTATTGATTTCCGGAGTAATCAGTCTTTCCCCCCACACAAGGAGGGGACTTTAGCTTAATATGAGCGTTATGACACCGGCTATCGCGCAATAGATGGCAAAATAAATCAGCTTGCCCTTCTTCACAATATTTATCATCCACTTGCAGGCCAGGCAGCCCGAAACAAAAGCAGCCAGGAAACCTACCACCAGCGAAAGTGTCGGAATATCCCCTGCAACCGCCTCACCTTTCATCATCTTCATTCCATCCAGCAGTGCCTCGCCCAGGATGGGAGGCATCACCATCAGGAAAGAGAACTGTGCCAGCTTCGCCTTGTTGTCGCCCAGCAACAGACCGGTTGCAATGGTACTGCCCGAACGGGAAAGCCCCGGAAGCACCGCGCATGCTTGTGCAAGACCGATGATAAAGGCATCCTTCATGCTGATGTTCTCCTTCTGCTTCGGCTTATAATAATAGGAGAAAGACAGCAGCAGAGCTGTCAGCAGCAGGCAGCAGCCCACAACGACCAGTCCCGAACCGAAAATGGCCTCTACTTCGTCCTTGAAAAATACCCCCACAATGCCGATAGGTATCATGGATACCAGTATATTGATGACGTAACGTGTCTCCTCGTTCATCTGCCACTTGAACAGTCCCTTGAAAATCCAGTCAATCTCTTTCCAGAGTATCACCAGCGTACTGAACACCGTAGCCACATGTACCACTATCGTAAAAGCAAGATTCTCCTCTCCCTCAATACCGAACAATGCCGAACCGATGGCGAGGTGTCCGCTACTGCTCACCGGCAGATATTCGGTCAGTCCTTGAATAAGCCCAAGGATAAGCGCTTCAAACCATTCCAATTTGTTTAAGTTTTTAAGTTCTTGAGTTGCCGGAGGGGCTGTCCGGAAGCTCTGTTACTACTTTCTTTCTGATTATTTTTCAGACGCAGATAACGCAGATGACGCGGATTTCTAATATTCCAATCTGCGTCATCTGTGTAATCCGCGTCTGAAAGTTTACTCCTCTGCACGACAGCTTTTAGGCTTGCGCAGCACGGCATATATCATGAACACAAACCCCAGCAGGCAAACTACCGGAGCCACCTTGATGCGTCTCACACTAAAAATGTCCGGCTCAAAGGTCGTCGGGGTAGACACGGGGCCGGTCATCAGAAGAAAACCAATGATAACCACCGCCATTCCGATGCCAAGCAGGATAAAATTGGTCTTATCAAAAGCGAATTTCTCTTTACTCATCTATACATTTACTATTTTACTATTTACAATTTACTATTTGGGGGCTGCGATAACAGTGCTTTCTCTCTATGCACTTCAAGGCGTTAAATATAATACAGTGTGCTTGCCTTCATCCTCAGATATTTGTTGATGGAAAGCAAAGCGCACAGCCACGTAATAAGTACACCGAACACCAGCACGGCACCCGACACCAGCACCATCACCTCGGGCGTAATCACCTTGACCAACTCCGGTTCGTAGGACACCAGCCAATAGGCGGCTCCCCACAGAATGCTGTCGGCTATGAAAGCGGCCAGCACACCTATCCAGAAATTGCGCCGCAGAAACGGACGACGGATGAATGCCCAGCTTGCTCCCACCAGCTTCATGGTGTGGATAAGGAAACGCTTGGAATATATAGCCAGACGGATGGTGTTGTTTATCAGCGCAAAGGAGATAAACGTCAGTATCACAGCCAGCCCCAGCAGCATCAAGCTGATATTCCTTATATTATCGTTCACGGCATCTATCAAGTCTTTCTGGTAGAGCACTTCCTGGATATTGGTATTCTTTTTAATCAGTTTCTCTATTTTGGCGATGCTGTCCGAATTGGCATAGTCGGAATGCAGCTTGATTTCGATGGAGGCAGTGAAAGGATTGTAGCCGAGGAACTCTTGCGGGTCCGTACCCATCGCCTCAGTCTGCTCGCGGAGTGCCTGCTTCTTGGAAATGTATTCCGTCTGCTTCACAAAAGCCTCCTTGTCCAGCCTCTTCTGAAGCTTCAGGATGTCGCTCTCCTTCATGTCGTCACTGACAAGCACGGAGAAACTGATGTTCTCCTTGACGTACACGGAAAGATTATGAGCCGCGAGCACAAAGAATACAACCAGCCCCAACAGCAGTAACACCAGCGTCGTACTGATGCTGGACGTAATGAACTGCATGTCAAAATAGGATACCGAGTTATTCTTTGCTTTCATTATACCAATTATAAGTTACGAGTTACAAGCTACAAGTTATGTAAATCAGTCGCTATTAATCATTAATCATTAATCCCTAATCCCTTTTCTCACCCTTTCTTCCTGAACACGTAAATCATGGAACTGCTGCGTTCCTTCTTCACCAACGCGCTGAACCAGGCCAGTGTACCGGTCACCATTCCCCGCAGGAAAGTACACGAGTGCCTCATGTGCTTTTCCGTCAGCATGGACACGTAGAAGGCATCGAACGGCATGGGATGCCGCTCTGCCATGATGAAACCATGCTTGGAACCGAATTGCTGGATGGTGCCCGGTGTGAAGTGCCACAAATGGCGGGGCACATCGTAGGCAGCCCAGTAAGCCCCGTATTTCTTTGCGTCGAAAGAGGAGCAGTTGGGCACAGCTACAATCAGCACCCCCTTTTCAGTCAGCAGGGAGTGCAGGGTTTCCCACGTTTCGTTGAGGGGTTCCAGATGTTCCATGACATGCCATAGGGTGATGACATCGAAACTGCCCGGTGCAAAATCTTTCAATGCCGTATGGGGTTTCACATCCAGATTGAAGTGTTCTTTGGCAAAGGCACGCGCCTGCGCACTCTTTTCCACAGCTTCCACCTGCCAGCCGCGACGCTGCATGACATCGGCAAAGTAACCGGTCCCCGTACCCAAATCCAGCAGGCGGCCCTCCTTGCGGTGTGCTTCACGGAGCACAAGGCGTGCCTTGCGTCCCAGCATATAGTTGCGCACCCAATGGTACACGGAGTTCATCGCCCCCTTGCGGGTATCGGTATGTGATATGTAATCAGGAGTTTCGTAGTAACGACCGATTTCAGCCTCCACGGGAAAGTCTTGCGTGAAAAGGAAACCGCAATCCCGGCAGCGGCACAAGTGGAACATTTCGCCCGAGGCATAATGGTCTACACATGTCAGGGCACGCTCCAAATGCGTTCCACCACATAACGGACAAGCTTTTATAGTGAGTTTATTCATCGAACGTTCTGCCAATAAGGAAGTGCAGCCCGAATGAAACAGACCACACCATACCTAAATTTGGTGCAAAATAACAAATAAAAAGTGATTTATAGGGTTTCCATTAAGGAGATTTAAGAAAACAAACGCTTGCTCCGGCCAGCTGGCGGAACGAATGACCAACTGTTCGATATTAAGCGGACAACTGTCCGATAATGAACAGTTTTCGAAAGCATCTATTCATTGATTATCAACAACTTAAATCTTTGGCATGGGAATTGACTATAATTAGGCGAAGGCGTTTGAGAAAAAGATTAGTTGGAATGCAACTTTTTAATCGGGAACAACGTCTAAAAGAAACAGAGTAAGTAACAACAATTAAAAATAAAGATTATGAAAACTACAAATTTATTCAAGGCAGTCGCATTCGTAGCAATGACTATCGTAAGCGTTATGAATACAGAAGTGAAAGCTCAGGAAAACAACTTCATCACCAATGAAGAAGTGAAAAACGAATTAGTAGTTGCCAAGACCATCTTTAAGCAAGACGGCGCACAACTTTACCGGCACATCCGTTATGAATACTCTTATGACGACCAGAAACGCCTGACCTGCAAGGAAGCCTCCAAGTGGGACGGTGTAAAAGACGAATGGGTACCTTACTTCAAGATGACATACCAATATGGCAATGATGAAATCACCATGTCCTACGCACGTTGGAACGAGTCTCACAAGGCTTATGACAAAGACATGAAGAAAAGTGTGTATGAATTGAACGATGAAAACATGCCGGTAGCTTACAAACTCTACAATCAGGACGCGCCAAAGTCCGAATTGACCCTGGTAAACTACAACAGGACTGACTACGTAGCGAATATTCTGGCCATGGCAGAATAAAATTTAAAGTTTATAATATGGAAAGCACGGGCCGTGAGGCTCGTGCTTTTATTCTATATACCGGTGTCATCATACTGATGTCATCGAGACTTTTCTATCCCGTCAGCCGGCTACCTCTTCTCCTTTCAGCGTAGCCGAACTGGATTCGGTAACCTTCACCATCACAAAATCGCCCACACGGTGCGTGCCACGGTCAAACACCACCACACGGTTCTGCTCCGTACGGCCGAACAACTGGTCGCGGCTGCGTTTGGAAACACCTTCCACCAGCACCTCGTACGTCTTGCCCACGCAACGGGCATTCGCCTCGGCAGAGAGACGGTTTTGCAAGGCGATGATTTCATTCAGACGGCGAATCTTCACCTCCTCGGGCACATCGTCCGGCAGATGCTTGGAAGCATGCGTACCGGGGCGTTCGCTGTACTTGAACATGAAGGCGGAATCGTATCCGCACTCCTCCATCAGCGAGAGGGAAAGCTGGTGGTCCTCCTCCGTCTCACTATGGAAACCGGAGAATATATCCGTAGATAAACCACAATCGGGGATGATGCGGCGGATGGCTGCCACGCGGTCCATATACCACTCGCGGTCGTACTTGCGGTTCATCAGCTTCAGGATGCGGCTGCTCCCACTCTGTACCGGCAGGTGGATGTGCTTACATACGTTGGGCATGTCGGCAATGACCTGGAGAGTTTCGTCGCTCATGTCTTTAGGGTGCGAGGTAGTGAAACGGATACGTACGCCCGGCGCTGCCTCTGCCACGGTGCGCAGCAGCATTGGGAAAGTAATCGTCTCTCCGTCCGGCTTCTCGAAGCGGTAGGAATTGACGTTCTGTCCCAGCAGGGTGACTTCCTTATAACCCTTTGCCACGAGGTCGGCCACTTCATTGAGGATGCTTTCCACATCACGGCTGCGCTCGCGGCCACGGGTGTAGGGAACGATGCAGTAAGTACAGAAATTATTGCACCCACGCATGATGGAGACGAAGCCGGAGATGTGGTTTCCGCAGATACGCGAGGGGATGACATCCCGATAGGTCTCTGTGGTGGAGAGCTCCACGTTCATTGCTTTCTCACCGGCCTCTACCGAGGCAATCAGTTCGGGCAGAGTAAGGTAGGCATCCGGCCCCACCACCAGGTCCACATGATGGTTGGTGATTAAGTCGTCCTTCACACGCTCTGCCATACAGCCCAGCACACCCACTATCAGGCCGCGTTTCTTCTTCTTGAGCGAGTGGAAGAACTCCAGACGGTTCAGAATCTTCTGCTCAGCATTGTCGCGGATGGAGCAGGTGTTCATAAACACTGCATCGGCTTCCTCCAGGGTGTCGGCCACCGAATATCCCGCCATCTGCATGACGGATGCAATCACTTCACTGTCGGCCACATTCATCTGGCAGCCGTAAGTCTCGATAAACAACTTCTTGTTGTCATCAGCAGTTGCAGATTTAAAGTCTGCTCCCGTCATATTTTCCATTGTTTCTTATTTTTTTAGTTTCGCCGCAAAGATACATCTTCACGTTCAATAAAGCAGTGAAACTGTGGAAAAATAACACTTAACTTCCTCTAATTGACAGATTTCTACTAATTAATGTTAAGTGACTAAACATTTTCCGAGTGTTAATTTGGCATTATTAGAATAAATTTCCATTTTTGTGAAATGAAAGAAACATTAGATTTTTTCATAGTTAAGGTTTAGGTTAAAAAAAATAAGGGGAGCTGTGAAGCTGCCCTTTTTTAATGCCAATTTATTGGTTACAATCAGATTAAATAATTACCTTTGGCGATGTAAAAAACAAAGAAAGACTTATGGAAGACATCTTCAAATTTCTGTTCGTGATAGGCATCATTGCTATCGGCTTCGTAAGACAGGCCAGGAAAGAAGCGAAAACCAGTACCGGCAACGGTCCCGCCATGCCTATGCCTGATGCAGAAAGTCCTTTTCCGGAAAATTGGAACGGCGTACCCTATGACGGATATAACCCCGAAAACCCCGGACCGGAAGTAAGCGCGCCGCGAAAGAAAGCCGCAAAGAAACATAAGTCCGCTCCCAAACAACCTCCCGTCTGTCCAAACACCGACAATATGTCTCCCGAACCCACCGAGGCCTCATCCCAATTTGAAATACACTCGGCAGAAGAGGCACGCAAAGCCATCATCTGGGGAGAGATATTACAACGAAAGTATTAATGCGATTGAAAATAAGTTGATTCCTTACACGAAAAAATAACTATAACATTATGGCATTTAATTACATTTCAGCAGCAGAAGCTGCAAGCCTGATTAAACATGGCTACAATATCGGCCTGAGCGGATTTACTCCCGCAGGCACAGCCAAAGCCGTTACGGCTGAACTGGCAAAAATAGCAGAAGCGGAACATGCCAAAGGAAACCCTTTCCAGGTAGGCATTTTTACAGGAGCTTCAACCGGCGACTCCTGTGACGGTGTCCTCTCACGCGTCAAAGCCATCCGCTACCGTGCTCCTTACACAACCAACCCCGATTTCCGCAAAGCGGTGAACAACGGCGAGATTGCCTACAATGATATCCATTTGTCGCAAATGGCGCAAGAAGTACGCTACGGTTTCATGGGAAAAGTAAATGTCGCCATCATCGAAGCCTGCGAGGTGACTCCCGACGGTAAAATCTACCTGACTGCTGCCGGAGGTATCGCTCCCACTATCTGCCGCCTTGCCGACCAGATTATCATAGAGCTGAATGCAGCACACAGCAAAAACGCCATGGGCCTGCACGACGTCTACGAACCGCTCGACCCGCCTTACCGCCGCGAAATACCTATCTTCAAGCCGAGCGACCGTATCGGACAGCCTTACATCCAGGTAGACCCGAAAAAGATTGTGGGCATCGTGGAAACCAACTGGCCGGACGAAGCCCGCTCTTTCGCCGCTGCCGACCCGCTGACCGACAAAATCGGACAGAACGTAGCCGACTTCCTTGCCGCAGATATGAAACGCGGTATCATCCCTTCCACCTTCCTCCCGTTACAGTCGGGCGTAGGCAACATCGCCAACGCAGTATTAGGTGCTTTGGGACGTGACAAGACGATTCCGGCATTCGAGATGTACACAGAGGTTATCCAGAACTCCGTTATCGGACTGATTCGCGAAGGCCGCGTGAAGTTTGGCAGCGCCTGCTCACTGACCGTAACCAACGACTGCCTGAACGGTATATACGAGGATATGGACTTCTTCCGCGACAAGCTGGTTCTCCGCCCGTCGGAAATATCCAACAGTCCCGAAGTGGTGCGCCGTTTAGGTATTATCTCCATCAACACGGCCATCGAAGCCGACCTCTACGGAAACGTAAACTCCACCCATATCGGCGGTACGAAGATGATGAACGGTATCGGCGGTTCGGGCGACTTTACACGTAACGCCTACATCTCCATCTTCACCTGCCCGTCCGTAGCCAAAGAAGGCAAAATCAGCGCCATCGTACCGATGGTTTCCCATGTGGACCACAGCGAGCATGATGTCAACATCATCGTTACCGAACAAGGTGTTGCCGACCTGCGCGGCAAGAGCCCGAAAGAACGTGCACAGGCAATCATCGAGAACTGTGTTCATCCGGACTACAAGAATATCCTGTGGGATTATCTGAAACTGACCGACGGCAAAGCGCAGACTCCTCACTCCATGCGTGCCGCTCTGGCTATGCACGCCGAACTGGCAAAAAGCGGGGATATGAAGAATGTGGACTGGGCACAGTATAAATAAAGACAGTTCCTTCCGTTAAAAAGACCTTTCAGGCACGGGATTACGCGGATTGCACGGATGAAAAGTGCAGCATGGATTAAACTGAAAAAATCCGTGCAACCTGCGTAATTCCGTGCCTGAAAAATAAAGTTCACACCAACCGGCCATTCATCGGATAAACATGTCACAGACTGCATCCTGGAATTTACGCGCCTCCCTGCCGGAAAGCACATTCTGATTCATAATGGCAAAAGCAATGTGGTGTCCGTTATTCGCCTTCAAATAACCAGCCAGGCAGTTTATAGCCGTAAAAGAACCGGTTTTGGCATGCACATTCTTATAAGAAGGCGTCCCTTTCCTCATACGGTTCTTCAGTGTTCCGTCCACTCCTCCGATAGGCAACGCCTTATACAGTTTCTGAAACACATCCGTGCGTGAATAAGCAAATTTCAAGAAAGCGACTAAAAGTTCAGAGGAGATGTAGTTATAGTTGGAAAGCCCGCAACCGTCTGCCAGATTATAGCGGTCGGGGAGATAACCCAGCTTTCCGATTAACTGACGGACAGCCGAAAGCCCGTCCGCAGCCGAAACATGCCTGCCGCCCGTAAACTGTGCACCCAAACGGCATAACAGAGCTTCTGCATTCAGATTATCGCTCTCCTTCATTATCCGGTTGACTACCGCTTGTACAGAAGTGCTATAAGATGCCATTCGCACTGAAACGCTGTCTTTTTGAAACTCGCGGAAAGAATAATCCGACAGACAATGAATGCCTTTTGCCCGTAAACGCTCCAGGAAGGTGTGCATAAAGAAATCCTGCGAAGAGTAGATATTCACCGTACCGGTACGCCTCCCGTCCACATTACCCGATACCGCCAGTTCATTGCCGTTCTCCAGCCAGTTGCGGGATACGCGGAAACGTCCGGCAGAGGGGGTACGGGTTTTCGTTGTATTGGCCAGCGTGTAATAAGACGAAACGGGCGTACATTCCAAACGTGCCGTATCACCTTGTGCACCGGGAAAAGCGGTCACCGTAACCACTCCTTTATCGAGCATCAGCGGCGACAGGTACGGCTGAAAAGAATGGGGCGTATCGTCCCACAGCCAGCCGCTTCCCCAATACAGGGAGTCTTTCATGGAAACATCGCCATATATCCTGCCTTGAACCACAGAGAAAGGCAGCCGCGCCACGCTGCCGACCAAAGAATCCAGCGCCTCGTCGTCAAACTCAGGGTCGAAGCCGCCGACAACGTATATATCCCCTTTCAGCGTATCACGCTCAATCACTCCCTTATACCAGACTTCCGTACGGAAAGGCTCGTCCGCCTCAGGACGCGCAAGCGCCGTAATCGTAGTCAGCAGCTTCATCGTAGAGGCCGGACGGGAAAGTTTATCCGCCTGATAATCATACAGAACCTTATTGGCGGTCAGGTCGTATGCTGAAACAGATACATTGGAGCCTGCGGGCAATTGATACTTTATCAATGTATCCAGTTGCGAAGACAAAGAGTTTGTTTCAGGTGATATTCCCTGTGCAGGCAATACACAGGGAATAAACGTCAAAATCAATACAATCGGGAATAAACAATATTTTCTCATCTTCTTACAAGCTATCATTCAGTTTCTCTGTTATCCGGCTGTTTCCGGCAACCGGACAACAAAGAAACGATAACCGCCGCAGAATCGCAAGTCATCAGCTTCACGATTTTCATAACACCCCGTATTTTGTCTATCAAAGCGCTTCCTTAAAGATTTCGCCTACCGTAGGATGCGGGAATACCATCTTTTTCCATTCCGAGGCCGTCAGTTTGAGTTCGACAGCCATACCGGCCAGCGTGATAATCTCCGAAGCCGGATTGCCCAGCACATGTGCTCCCAAAACGGTATCATCTTCCGCCAGCAACAACTTGCACATACCGTTAATGCCCTCATTCTCCGCGACAAATCGACCGGAATAAGCCATAGGCAGCTTGACGGCACGATAAGGAATACCCTTTCTTTGCAAGGCCTCTTCCGTATCTCCCACGCCCGCAATCTCAGGATTGGTATATACTACACCGGGAATAGCCCTGTAACTCATACAGTCTTTCTTCCCCAGTACGGCATGTACCGCCACTTCCGCCTCGCGCACAGCAGTATGGGCCAGTAAAGAAAATCCGGTTAAATCCCCGCAGGCATATACCCCCGGAACGGAAGTCTGCATCTGTCCGTCCACCTGTATATTTCCGCGCGCCGTTTTATCTAAATTCAGGTTCTCCAATCCGAAGCCTTTCGTTACGGGACGGCGGCCGACGCTCATCAATAATCTTTCCGCAATTACACAACCCGCACCTTCGGCATTTTCATAATTTACCTGTATCTGCTGCGTGTCTCCATTTCCGGACGCAACTTCGGACAGTGCCACCACCTTTGTGTCCAGCATGAATTTAATGCCGCGCTTGGCATACTCCGCACGAAGCATGGCCGACAGCTCCTTGTCCATTCCGCCCAATATCTCGTCCAGCATCTCGATGACAGTGACCTCTACCCCCAGACTGTTGAAGAATGAGGCAAACTCCATACCGATTACCCCACCGCCGATAATGGCCAGCGACTTTGGAAGCTCCTTATTGTCCAACGCATCGCGATGCGTCCAGTAAGGCACCGTATCCACTCCGGGAATGGGCGGAATAAATGTTTCCGAACCTGTGCAGAGCAATAGATTATCGCATTCATAAGTTTCGTCACCGCACAGAACATGATTCTTATCTATGACGGAAGCCTCGCCGGTCACGATGGTTACATTGCCGGCAGTCAGTTTTCCTTTGACACCCAACACCAGTTTCCGCACAATCTTCTGCTTGCGTGCTATAATCTTGGACAAATCAAACGAAACTTCCGACACGCTGACCGCGTATTTGGATGCGTGGCATGCATTGTCATACGTTTTTGCAGAGTACAATAAAGTCTTGGTAGGAATACACCCTTCGTTCAGACACACTCCGCCAAGATTCCGCTTTTCAAAAAGCACAACACTCAAACCGGCCTTTCCGGCTGTTTCCGCAGCCGTATATCCCGCAGGACCGCCGCCGATAATGGCAACTTGATATTTCATAGTTCTTACATTTATGGATTTCTGCATGCAAGATACGACAAGAAATTCAGAAAAAAAAGCGTAATGCCTTACATAATTATCATCTTATTGCGACATACGCTGCTCAAGCAGGCGGATAAACTCTTCCTCTTTGACGGGAAGAAGCGCTGCACACTTACCCTCGCCATACCTCACCAGAACATAGCGCATAACGGCAAATCCGCCTATCTGCATGGAGGAAGTGCGCTCTACCGACGTAATATCCTTCAGCAGGATTTCCTTCCCCCGTGAAAACCGGCCGAAAAACAGCAACAGTTTATTGTCGGCAGTAACGGTATAGGTAGTATGAATCAACTTCTCGATACTGACAACCAGCAGAAGCATAAAAAGGACAGCGATGAGAATTTGCTTTTCCCAAAGGCCGTAAACGGCTATTGCACCTGCCAAAGCAACAAACAAATACTGTCCGGCAGCGATACGCGCATGAAAAATTCGATTCATTTTATCCGGTTTTTGCCGCTAAGGTAGGTATTTTTACGAATTAATGCCCATAAGGGAGACAAGGAACGTACTTATTTTGTAGTTTTGCGGTGTTAAATACACGAAACTATGGTAAGAAAGTTCGATTTCCTCGTTATCGGCTCCGGAATTGCCGGTATGAGTTTTGCGCTGAAAGTGGCGCATAAAGGAACAGTAGCCCTCATCTGCAAGGCCGGCCTGGAAGAGGCAAACACTTATTTCGCACAAGGCGGGATAGCCTCCGTCACCAATCTGGCGGTAGACAATTTCGACAAGCATATCGAAGACACCATGATTGCCGGAGACTGGATAAGCGACCGTGCAGCCGTAGAAAAGGTAGTGCGCAATGCTCCAGGACAAATCAGTGAACTCATTAAATGGGGAGTGAATTTCGACAAAAAAGATAACGGAGAATTCGACCTGCACAAAGAAGGCGGACACTCGGAATTCCGCATCCTGCACCACAAGGACAATACGGGTGCGGAAATACAGGAAAGCCTGATTGAAGCCGTGAAGCAGCACCCCAACATCACCGTATTTACCAATTTCTTTGCGGTGGAAATCATTACGCAGCACCACTTGGGCATTATCGTCACCCGCTATACTCCGGGCATCAAATGCTATGGCGCCTATGTGCTGAACGAAAATACCGGAGAGGTGGATACGTTCCTCTCCAAAGTAACCATCATGGCTACGGGCGGTTGCGAAGCTGTATACCGCAACACCACCAACCCGCTGGTGGCCACGGGCGACGGCATCGCCATGGTCTACCGTGCCAAAGGCGCCGTGAAGGACATGGAGTTTATCCAGTTCCACCCCACCGCCCTCTATCATCCGGGCGACCGCCCCTGCTTCCTGATAACGGAAGCCATGCGCGGCTACGGCGGCGTGCTCCGTACCATGGACGGCAAGGAATTCATGCAGAAGTACGACCCGCGTCTTTCACTCGCCCCGCGCGACATCGTGGCACGTGCCATCGACAACGAGATGAAGCAGCGCGGCGACGAGCATGTGTACCTGGATGTCACCCACAAAGACCCCGAAGAAACCAAGAAACACTTCCCGAATATCTATAAGAAATGCCTCAGCATAGGCATCGACATTACGAAAGACTACATTCCGGTAGCCCCTGCGGCACACTATCTCTGCGGCGGTATCAAGGTAGACCTGGACGGACAGTCCAGCATCCGCCGCCTGTATGCCATCGGCGAATGCTCTTGCACCGGTCTTCACGGCGGCAACCGCCTGGCTTCCAACTCATTGATTGAAGCGGTAGTTTATGCCGATGCAGCCGCCAAGCATGCGTTGAGCGTACTGGAACGTTATGATTTCAACGAAGACATCCCCGAATGGAACGACGAGGGAACCATCTCCAACGAAGAGCGTGTGCTCATTACGCAAAGCATGAAGGAAGTGAACCAGATTATGGAATCCTACGTAGGCATCGTCCGCAGCAACACCCGCCTGACCCGCGCATGGAACCGCCTGGATATTCTTTACGAGGAGACGGAAAAACTGTTCAAGAGCAGCAAGGCCACCCGCGAGCTTTGCGAACTGCGCAACATGATTAACGTAGGATACCTGATTACCCGCCAGGCCATGGAGCGCAAGGAAAGCCGCGGACTGCACTATACGATAGACTATCCGCATCCGCAGAAATAAACGGTTATGGCACACTTCAACGAGTATCTGAACTTTTTGGAACTTTCTCCTTTGATTAAACATTTCCTGCAAAACGGGAAAAAACGTCTTTACAAGAAAGGAGAGTTCTTTTGTCAGGCAAGTGAAGTGTGCCATAACATTGCCTATATCTCCCAAGGAGGTTTCCGTTACTTCTACCTTGATACGGAAGAAGACAAACATATCATTGGCTACAGTTTTGAAAAGGATTTTGTGGTAGACTATGAGTCATTCACAAAACAGACACCCGCCATTGTTTATACGGAAGCAATCAAGGCGAGTACCGTCTATCAATTATCTTATAACCAATTGGAAGCATTTTGGGCAGCAAGCCAGCAAAACCAGTTATTAGGCCGTAAGATTGCAGAAAACCTGTTCTGTATGACTTATCACCGGCTATTGAGTCTATATCCGAATTCTCCTAGAATACGCTATCAAGAATTATTGAGAAGATGTCCCGACATCGTTCACCAGATAAGTCTGAAGGAAATCGCTTCTTTCTTGAATATCTCTCCATATACCTTAAGCCGCATCCGACGGGAAATAACTTTCGGATAAAAAGATTAATTTCTTGCTTCAAGGCAAGAAATTGCAATTTTAATATATTTATTTTTGTCAAAATATTACAAACTGCTATCTTTGTAAATACCTATTATCTAATCTTATAGCAGACTGACATGAAAAGCAGTTGTATCTATACATGTATACTTTTGTGCTTGTACGTTTGCAACTTACACGGACAAACACTTGATGACAACATTGTCATTACACAATGCAGCGACTCCTATATCTTTATGGAAGAAGACGGTATTCCTACCGTACGCAACAGAAAAGAAACATCCTATGAAGCCACAAGAATGGGAACTGCATTGCAACCCTACACCTACTACGGAGAATTCATTTCATTGGACGGAGCTTCCGCCAAAGGCGGAGGAAAGGCAGAATATAAAAGCATCACGCCGGAAAATGTCTTCTTCGACGACAGCAAGGTTTGCTTCTTCAACATCAATCTTGACCGTAAAGGAAAAAAGACGGAAGTTACGTTTAAACGTACTTTTCATGACCTGCATTATTTTACACGAATCTATTTGGGTGAGGATTATTTTATAAAAACAAAGCAAATAACATTCATCATTCCGCAATCCCTCTCCCATTTCCGGTTGACAGAAAGGAATTTTACTCCTTCTATTCACTGTGAACGCGGCATCAACAGTGCCGGAGACTCCTTATTCACTTATACCGTGACGGACATGCCGGCCATGAAAGACGAAAAACATATGCCGGCATCGGGTAAAATATACCCGCACATACTGATAACCGGCTCATTTAAAGATGTTCACGATATGTACCGGTGGTCTAACGGACTGGCACAAGTAGACTGCAACATACCCGAACTCGACAGTCTATTAGCAGAAATCACCGAAGGCTGCCGTACGGACATGGAAAAAATACGTAACACATATGCCTGGGTACAACAAAATATCCGTTATATCGCTTTTGAAGCAGGTATATTGGGACACAAACCCGATACTCCCGCAGAAGTGTTGCGTAAACGGTACGGCGACTGCAAAGGAATGGCAATCTTGCTCCGTACATTGCTGAAAGCACAAGGTTTTGATGCCCGCCTTACCGATATAGGCACTGTAGACATCCCCTACCGGATGAGCGAAATAGCTACACTTGCATCCGTCAATCACATGATATGCAGCCTTATCTACCGGGGAAAAACCTATTATCTGGATGCCACCAACGAATATATAAACGCGGAATTCATACCCGAAAGCATACAAGGAAGGGAAGCTGTAATAGAAAATGGAGAAAACTGTATCGTGCACACATTGCCCATGCTGAACAGCAGTGCATCTATAGACAGTTTGTCCTATATCTGTAGCCTATCCGACAAACAAGCGAACAAAGTATTGCAGGGCAATGCAACCCGTAGTTGGAGTGGAGACATGAAAGAATTTTTCCTCACAGCCTACCATGAAAACGATAAAAGCGGTCGGAAAGAGTATCTTTCCCGTATCCTGACCGGAGATAATCACAATTATCAGATTAATTCGGTCAGTTGGATACAGCAGGAACCTCAACAGGAATGGGCTGCTCTGACCGGAGAAGTAATAAACAGCAGTGCTGTACAAATAGCCGATAACGAGTTTTACATAGAGCTGGACCTTCACAATGACCTGTTTGACCAACCGATAGACACCGCCAAACGCATCCATGATTACGAGCTCCCGCTCCGTTGCCGCATCGTACGCCACACAGAACTGGAAATACCCGCAGGCTACGTACTTTCTTATTGCCCCAAAGGCATCTCAATCCATACGCCGCAAGGTATACTCTGTTGCTCTTACAAAACAGAAAGAAACAAAATCATTTTCCGGAAAGTAATGGAGATAACCGAAAAACGTATTCCCCGCAACGAAATTGCAACCTGGAATACACACTTGCGGAAATGGGCTGATGCATCCCACGAACAAATCATCCTCAAAAAACAATAATAATGAAACAGAACATGTTATTCCTGATGGGGGTGTTGGCACTTTTATTAACCACCCCTAATGCCAATGCCGATGACAAAGAGAAATACAAACTCTTTGCAGAGGAAACGAGAAAAGAAGTCTGGGCATTGAAACTGCCCGAATTTACCAACACGGCTATTCCCGATAAATATAAAGATGAGTCAGCCGTCATTCTGGCAGCACACAGCCGGTTGGAAATCACCAAAAAGACCCGATTCAACGTCGGCGCCTTCCTCGGAGGATTTCATTATATCGACCGTGAAGTAAATTGTCGCGACTTATACCGTATGCTTGTGCAAATTAACGATAAAGCCGCTTTGAAAGAGTTCTCCGAATTTGATTATAAAGCGGAAATACGTAAAAAAGACTGGCGGTACGACGAAAACTACCAGCAAGTACTGGGCGTGCGCATCATCAAACCGGACGGTACCGTAAACGAAATAAGCACCGACGAATACATGACAGCCACCGAAGGCAAGAAAGACCAGGAACAACTTCAGAAACTTGCCGTACCCGGACTGGAAATCGGTGATAAGGTAGATATTTTCTTCTTCAACTACACTTCATTGGAAAACCACAATCTCGACCCGTTCGTCTTCCGGTTTCGCCAAAGCCACCCGATGCTTTCCTATACGGTACATTGCGAGATAGATGACAAACTTACTACCCAGTACCGTACTCTGAACGGCGCACCGGACTTTAAACAAAGCAAAGACGAAAACGGAAACATCCTGCTTGATGTGGCTGTAAAGGATATAGAACAAACCGAACCCGACTTATGGTACAACCCTATGCAGCAAACTCCAATGACATTGATGTACATCACCAATAGCAAGATGAAAAAATACACCTATATTCCAAAAAGCACCACAGAAAAAGGACTACAATCCAATCCTGATGCGGCTGCCATACAGGAAGACGACTGGGAATTTATAAAGCAAGCTCAAAAATATAGCGGATATGGCGGTTTAAGTAGCCCCAAGAAAGGTATCCGGCTTCTCCGCAACGTAAAGCAAATAAAGAAAAAAGACTGGACAGACGAAAAAAAAGCAGATTTCATCTACAATTACTATCGTTTTGCATTGTTATCGGACATTAAAAGTGATTGCAACAACGAGCTGTTCATCATCTATTTTCAGGGATTGCTGGATTGGGTGGATGTTCCCAATCTGTTTGGAATGGTTACCAACGAAGACAAAGAACCGCTTGACAAATTGACGAATTACCGCAACACCACCTGGCTTCTTGCACTTCCGGAAAGTCAGAAATACTACCTCCCGCCTACAGCCTACCTTATTCCCCATGAAATTCCTGCCCGTTATCAAGGCAGACAAGCCATCCTGGAACCGGATAAGAAGAAAGCCAAGAAGCTGAAGACAAAGGCCGAGCGGGAACATTTCAATCTGCCAGCAGGTACAGCCGATGATAACCAAAACATCACTACCATACAGGCCGACATCGACAATACGCTGCTCACCGTCAGCCGGAACGAATACCGCACCGGAACACAAAAAGAATACATGCAGTCTGCATTGGTTAAGCTGGAAGATGTGGATGCAGCCTATCGGCTCCTGCTTAGCATTGATAAGGAGTTTGCCGAAGAAGTAGGCAAGAAATACGCGGATGATCTTCGAGAAGCATTCCGAAAGGGCCGCGAACAGGAAAAGGAAGATTATAAATGGGAAATAGACTTCTACCACGGCGAAAATGCCAAAGAGTTGCTCGGCTATCAGATGCAATGTTTGGGTAATCGTCCGGACAGCGCAGCCTTTATTTATAACGTTCGTTATACAATGGATGGCTATATCCGAAAAGCAGGACCTAATTACGTGCTTTCCGCAGGCAGACTCATAGGTGAGCAGACGCAGATTGAAGGTAAGGAACGTAAACGCTCCGCCGACATTTATATGTCCGCTCCCCGCACTTTCCAATGGAATATCACTGTAAATCTTCCGGAAGGGTACAAAGCGGCTCCCGAAGGAGTAGAGAAGTTAAATGTAAAAGTAGAAAACGAATGTGGTGCTTTCATTGCAAAAGCTGTTACAGAAAACGGCAAACTTATATTGAATATCCTCAAACGATATAATCATAAGACAGAACCGGCTGCCAATTGGGAAAAACTGCTTCAGATTCAAGATGCTTCCAAAGCCTATGAAGCGCTTTCCGTAGTACTAAAGAAATAATATTACAGATAAAAAGCGGCCGAAAACCGGTCGCCGAATGAACCGGAATACAAGTTGCAGAGAAGATATGAAAAAGGCGCGGATTATACGAATATAACGGACAAAATATGCCGTATGCTTTCGTATAATCCGCGCCTGAATCCGGTATTTGGACAGATGTACCGGTTATCAATAGTTTTCCTTCTTCACCTCGAAGTAAGCCTGCGGATGCAAACAAGCCGGACACACCTGAGGAGCTTCCTTGCCTGTGTAGATGAAACCGCAGTTACGGCACTGCCATACCACTTCGCCTTCCTTGGCGAAAACAGAAGCGGTTTCGATGTTTTGGATAAAAGCACGGTAGCGTTCTTCGTGTCCTTTTTCAGCAATGGAAATATTACGGTACATGGCGGCTATTTCGGGGAAGCCTTCCTGCTCGGCAACATCGGCAAAGTGAGGATAGTCCAACGACCACTCTTCATGCTCGCCTGCAGCGGCAGCCTGCAAATTCTCCAATGTAGTGCCGATAACTCCTGCGGGATAAGATGCGGTGATTTCTACCATACCGCCTTCTAAAAACTTAAACATACGCTTTGCATGTTCTTTCTCCTGATCGGCCGTTTCGGTAAAGATAGCGGAGATTTGCTCGTAACCCTCTTTCTTTGCCACGCTTGCAAAATAAGTGTAGCGCATTCTTGCTTGTGACTCGCCGGCGAATGAAGTCAGCAGGTTCTTTTCTGTCTGAGTTCCTTTGATACTCTTGCTCATAATTCTTTTTATTAGTTAATATAATTACGTATAGATTGTTCGTATTTGCTTTATTTACAGTACAAAAATACAAATTTAGTTTTAATAATCCCCATTTTGCCTCATCGGATTTATCTATCACTCAACAGACAGCATCTATTTCGTTTCATAAATCCGACGAGGCTGTTTTTTTAATGTCCAACCCATAACAAGTAATCCGATAGTAATAACAAAAAACGGCATATTTATGTTCGGGCATCCGTAAAACAATCATCTGCCATACCCGAAACAGGTTATCGGCAAAAAGAGCGGAATACGCGGACCTGCTTAAACATCATTCTTCCGAAGGCTCTTTCTAAGACCGTTTTTCCGGTTTATAAGGAATATAGCGAGCTACGTGGCGGATAAAAAGAGAAGAACAGACCGGAAAGGAACTCAAAAGAAGCTGAAAAAATACTTTTTGGAGAAAATTTAAACAGGCTCTTATAGTCATTTGCATTATTTTACCTAAATTTGCAATCTCTTTTCAAAAAAGAGGGTGCACCGACAAATCGGATGGACACACCCTCACAGGTAAAAACAAAGTTTCTAAAATACAATGAAAGCGTTCGAATTCAAGCCAAAGCTATACACGGCTTTAAAAAATTACTCGAAAGAACTCTTCATGGCAGACCTGATGGCCGGTATCATTGTGGGTATCGTTGCCTTGCCGCTTGCCATTGCGTTCGGTATTGCATCAGGCGTATCGCCCGAGAAAGGTATTATCACGGCAATCATCGCCGGTTTTATCATCTCCCTGTTAGGAGGAAGTAAAGTTCAGATCGGCGGCCCTACCGGTGCGTTCATCGTCATTATCTACGGCATTATCCAGCAATACGGAGAGGCCGGGCTGATTGTCGCCACACTGATGGCGGGTGTCATCCTCATTCTTCTGGGAGTATTCAAACTGGGGGCAGTCATTAAGTTTATCCCCTATCCTATTATCGTAGGCTTTACAAGCGGTATCGCCGTTACTATCTTCACCACCCAGATTGCGGATGTATTCGGATTGAATTTCGGCGGAGAGAAAGTTCCGGGAGACTTCATCGGGAAATGGCTGGCTTATTTCCGTCATTTCGATACCGTCAACTGGTGGAATACGGTTGTCAGCATCGCCAGCATCGTTATCATTGCCATCACTCCGAAATTTTCGAAGAAAATTCCAGGCTCGCTCATCGCCATTATCGTAGTGACCGTAGCCGTGTACCTGATGAAGATGTATGGCGGCATCGACTGCATCGACACTATCGGCGACCGTTTCAGCATCAAAGCCGAACTGCCCGATGCCGTAATGCCCGCGCTGGACTGGGAAGCGATTAAAAACCTGTTTCCCGTTGCCATCACGATTGCCGTACTGGGAGCGATAGAGTCCTTGCTGTCCGCCACCGTAGCCGACGGTGTTATCGGTGACAAACACGACTCCAATACCGAACTGATAGCTCAGGGCGTTGCCAATATGGCTACTCCCCTTTTCGGCGGTATCCCCGCTACGGGCGCCATTGCCCGCACAATGGCGAATATCAACAACGGCGGCAAATCGCCCGTGGCCGGTATAGTACATGCGGTGGTGCTGCTCCTGATTCTTCTGCTGCTGATGCCGCTGGCGCAATACATTCCGATGGGCTGCCTGGCAGGCGTACTGGTGGTTGTGTCCTATAATATGAGCGGCTGGCGCGTGTTCAAGGCATTGTTGAAGAATCCGAAATCGGACGTTACCGTGTTACTGATAACCTTCTTCCTGACAGTTATCTTCGACCTGACAGTTGCCATCGAAGTGGGTCTGGTCATCGCCTGCGTGCTCTTCATGCGCCGTGTGATGGAGACGACCGAAATTTCGGTTATCAAGGATGAAATAGACCCGAACGCCGAAACGGACATCACAACGAATGAAGAGCATCTTATCATCCCGAAAGGCGTAGAGGTGTACGAAATCAACGGCCCTTACTTCTTCGGCATTGCAACGAAGTTCGAGGAAGTGATGGCACAGCTCGGCGACCGCCCCAAAGTACGCATCATCCGTATGCGCAAGGTTCCTTTCATCGACTCCACAGGTATCCATAACCTGGAAAGCCTTTGTAAAATGTCGCAGAAAGAAAAGATAACCGTCGTGCTCTCCGGCGTAAACACAAAGGTGCATCAGGTATTGGAAAAGGCGGATTTCTACACGCTTTTAGGCAAAGAGAATATCTGCCCCAACATCAACGTGGCACTGGAACGGGCACACAAATTGGTTGAATGACCCGGCAATTGCAAACCGCCTCTCTTTAATTACAGGAAAAGACAATCGTATCGTCATGGCAAAAAGAAAAAACAGCAAGAAGCAATCTCAAGGAGTGATTTACCTGATAGTGCTGGCATGTCTGGCACTCATCTGCCGTGAACCGATAGCCCATGCGCTGCAAGACAAGCTTCCTGTAATTAAAGAGAGGATAACGCAAAAAGCAACACCCGCCATCACCGGAAGCCCCCTGCTTCCCGCCCCCCTGAAAAACGTGCCCGAACAGATATTGCACCGCAAGGGCTATATCACTTCGTACAACCGCGAACACAAGATACCCAACTGGGTGGCATGGGAACTGACACCCGAAAAACTGATAGAGCGGGAAAGCCGTACCGACAAATTCCTGCCCGACCCCGACCTGCCCGAAAACCAGGCTGTGACTACCGACGACTATAAACGCTCCGGCATGGACCGCGGACACATGTGCCCCGCCGGCGACAACCGCTGGCACTGGAAAGCCATGCAGGAAAGTTTCTACATGACCAACATCTGCCCTCAAAACCACAATCTGAACCGGGGCGACTGGAAAGAACTGGAAGATGCCTGCCGCCTGTGGACAAAAAAAGAAGGAAAGCTATACATCGTATGCGGTCCTGTCCTTTACCGGCAAAAACACCGTACCATAGGCAGGAAACACAAAGTTACCGTGCCTGAAGCTTTCTTCAAAGTCATACTCAGTACCCGCAACGGGCATCCTAAGGCCATTGGCTTTATCTTTAAAAATTTATCAGGAAATCATCCGTTAAAAAACTATGTCAACAGCGTGGATGAAGTGGAACGCATCACTGGCATCGACTTTTTTCCCGCTCTGCCGGATGATGTTGAGAAAAAGGTTGAAGCCATGCAAGATTTAAATTTATGGAGCTTTCGCTAACTGTTAACCTTTTTTTAACCCTACGGATTTAAACATGAAGGTGTGTCGTAATGCACGATTCACCTTCATACATAATGACGGCATATAGTACCTTACGCCAACGGAAGGCAAGGTAGAAAGCCAGCCAGAAGAACAGAAAAAGGAACTCCAACGCATACAAGAAGAAAATAACCGATTGCATAACTAAATCAGAAACCTGCAAACCTATAAGGAAAAGGCGCACCGGGAACTGTGCCGGATGCGTGATAAATCTTTCTTCAGTGTTCCAATTAGCTCCTTCCATTACTAAAAAAGGGCTATGCCTTCACAGACATGCCCTCTAAACATTGTTAAACTTTAACAGTTCTTCTCTTAAAATAGAAAAGACTATGAACTTTATTTTGAGAATTTTATATTGTTAAACAGAGGTGTCAAAACATCTCTAAAAATCTCGGACTTCATTTTCTATTTCTTCGGGTACCTTATCGCAGCGTTCAAATTTTTGTACATCTGATGGAGTATCTTTTATAGTCCAAATCATGGAAGTGGCCAAAAGATTGGTTACGATATAGGAATTAGCCCATTCACCATTGCCGAAATCATAGTTCCCACTAATGATATAGCCTAAATCCTTTTCTTTCTCAATTTCAAAACTACCCGTCTTGAGATTAGAGTACATACTGCTAAACTTATCATACATTTTATAAGTCTTATCCTTGCGGCTGAATGTAATGTAGCAATAACTGCCTTCTTGCAAGGGGGCGCCGTTCCATTCCACTAACTTCCAGGTCCCGTCCAGATTAGCGGCTGTAACGTCCAATGTGGCCAGTACTTCCTCGTCATCGTCACAGCCTGCGAAACAGAAAAGCGTCAAGAAAAGCGTCATTATTCTGAATAAGGTTTTCATATTTCTTGTTTTTATTTTTTTAGTTTTTAATAATTACTTCTATCGTTTTTTCCGAAGGTTTGCCTATCACACCATCTATAATGAGAGAAAGATGTTTCTCCTCAGTATGGAAGCTGGGCAATTTTGCCTTATCAAGTGTTATCACAAGATCACCTTCCTGTCCGGGAGCAAGTACCGCAGGCTCGGTATAGAATTTTAGGCATGAAGGTAGCAGTAAAGCATTCAGTTTGAGCGGATGGTCTCCACTATTGGCACATGCTATGCGCTCAATGGTTGTCTTTCCTGCTCTGCTGAATGACACCTGCTTGCGTGTAAGCCGCAGATGTCCCATATTTTGAGGCAGGTGCTTCCATTCATCAGACGAACTGACATAGCCGCATAGTGACAATCGTGCCACAGGTGAAAAATCGGACAGATCGGTATATACCAATGCTTCTGCATCAATTGTGCCTGGTCTGTTCTTGGGATGAAAAGTCAGACTAATAATACTTTCCTCATTGGGCGCCAATGGCTTTTTGCTGAATCCGGCAGCAGTACAACCACACGTAGTAGTAACTTTGTTCAACGTAATGGTTTGCTGACTTACATTCTGAAAACGGAAGTATACGGTTTTGGGCTGACTTTTTTCATTTATAGTACCTACCGACAGGCGACACGTATCAAAATGAAGAAATTCCCCGGCTTGCTCCAACAAAACAGGATGTACCTTGGCTTCTATTTCTTCACGGGACATTAACCGCCATTCCTGCGCTTTTATTACAGGAATGGAATCGGTCAATCCGCCCACAAAGACTGTCAGTATCATCAATTGTCGCTTCTTCATGTCTATTTAATCTCTCGATTATAACCAGCCACTACCACCAGCATTTTTACGAACAGTAATCGTTATTGTCTGTGATTTACTGCCAGCTTGGATAGTCACAGTCGTACTACCGTCTGCAATGCCATTTATAGTTAGTATTGTCTTGTCTACACTTGTGGTTGCTATATTTTCATTGGCAACGGTACAACTGTAGTTCAGGCTTTCTCCATCTATAAAATAACGGGCCAGATCAATGGATGTACTTTTCCCCGTTGCCAGATATACATTTGGTACAATCATGTCTGAACCGTGATTACCAATAGCCTTGAGCAATGCACCGGCATCTACCAGCCTACCCATTTTCCCTTTACGCTCTATCAGATTCATCAAAGTTGGAGGGGCGCCAAAAGTCGTGTGATTGTAATAATACAGTTTTTCCACTTTTTCATCGTAGAAGTTATAGAACTGGTCATTGGCAGTTTCTTTCATCAGTTCAATGAACTCTGCGACCT
>ENA-OPAA01000277-OPAA01000277.1-human-gut-metagenome-genome-assembly--contig:-NODE-277-length-36507-cov-3.441183_pt1 | contig 36507 bp, 29 predicted proteins | sample MGYA00241049_ERZ501414 | MGnify/ENA primary metagenome ERZ501414 (study PRJEB25962, sample SAMEA2042520) | human gut metagenome | biome: human gut; feature: human-associated habitat; material: faeces... | reverse complement strand
GCGTCTACGACAAAGGGATCTGTTACTTCGGTACAGGCAGTTTATGTGCCGGCGGATGACCTGACAGACCCGGCACCGGCAACCACATTTGCGCATCTTGATGCAACGACCGTTCTTTCCAGAAAAATCGTAGAGCAGGGTATTTATCCGGCGGTTGATCCGTTAGAGTCCAACTCCCGTATCCTGGAGGAAGATGTTGTCGGAAAAGAGCACTATGAGACAGCGCGTAAAGTACAGGAAATTTTACAGAAATATACAGAATTGCAGGATATCATCGCAATTTTAGGTATGGAAGAACTCTCCGAGGAGGATAAACTTGTCGTTTACCGTGCAAGAAAAATCCAGAAATTCTTATCCCAGCCGTTCCATGTTGCTGAGAACTTTACCGGTGTTCCGGGAAAATATGTTCCGTTGAAGGAAACAATCCGTGGATTCAAGGCGATCATTGACGGCGAGATGGATGACTATCCGGAGGCAGCATTCTTTAATGTCGGAACCATTGACGAAGTCGTGGAACGTGCTAAAGAAATGGGTGCAAAACAAGGAGACTAAATTATGGCAAATACATTTAGTTTAAAAGTGATCGCCTGTGACAGAATTTTCTTCGATGGCAGATGTACACAGGTGGTTCTGCCGCTGCATGATGGCGAGAAAGCAATCCAGGCACATCATGAAAATATGGTTTTTGCAGTGGAGATCGGTGAAATACGTATCACAGATGAGAACGGAAAAGAGATTACGGGAATCACGGGAACCGGATTTGCCCAGATCATCAACAATCGAGCCACGGTGCTGGTGGATACGTGCGAATACCCGGAGGAGATTGACATCCGCCGTGCGAAGGAAGCAAAAGAGCGTGCCGAGGAGCAGCTCCGCCAGAAGCAGAGCATACAGGAGTACCACCGTTCCAAGGCATCTCTCGCAAGAGCCATGGAGCGTTTGAAAGCTGGCAGGAGAGATACGCCAATAGGATATTGATGGAATCATGGTTTCTGGTGATTAGTTGATAAAAATTCGCAAAATACATTGACAAACACATTTTAATGCTATATATTTGAACAACAGCAGTTGGAAAAATACGGTTTTTCCATACAAAAGAATAAATTCCGTGAGGGAGTAGTTCGCGTGAAGACGTGATTTGTCAACAAACCCGGTTTTATAACCTGGCAAATCTTAAAGAATGAGACTCATGTATGCCTGTTCCGGTAATACTATATCGGCAGGTATACGTGGAGTCTTTTTTATTTGTCTTTTTATGCGGCTGGAAAAAGGAGAAAATTATGGCATTCATAATTGAGTTACTACTGATTGGAGTTGGATTATCCATGGACGCATTTGCAGTTTCGGTCTGTAAGGGCCTTGCCATGCGCAAGGTAAACAAGAAACAGGCAGTTGTGATCGGATTATTTTTCGGAGGATTTCAGGCGCTAATGCCATTCATCGGATGGGCGCTCGGAACACAGTTTGAAAGTTACATTACCAGTATTGACCATTGGATCGCATTCATCTTACTGGCATTCATCGGTGGCAAAATGGTGGTCGAAGGATACAGACTGGAAGAAGATGAAACAGTGAAGGAACTGGATCCACCTCTTGATATGAAGGAAATGTTCCTGCTTGCAATCGCAACCAGTATAGATGCGCTTGCAGTTGGCATCACGTTTGCGTTTTTGAATTATCCCATCGTGGAATGTATCACGATCATTGGTCTGACAACCTTCGTGCTATCCATTGTCGGTGTTGTTGTCGGGAATATGTTCGGAAGCAGATACCAAAAAAAGGCAGAGATCGCCGGAGGTATTATCTTAATCCTCATCGGTATGAAAATTCTGTTCGAGCATTTGGGAATTCTCGTATTATAGTAGACAATTGCGAAACTCATGAGAACGTAAATTGAATTGTGAAAAATTAACAAAAGCTTGAGAAAACACTGGGGAGCGGTCGGTACTTAGAAGGCAGGTACGATGTCAATCGTGACTGGCTTCTTAGTACCGTTACCAGCGACACGTAGCGAGAGCGTGTTTTCGAAAATTTTGTTAATTTTGAACAATTTAAAGAAGATTATGAGGAGTTTCGCAAATGCCTAAACAATTATAAAGAAAAGAGGAGAGAAACATGGAGATTTTAAAGTCAGCAGTTATTTTAGTGATCGGATTTGTATTGCTTATCAAAGGAGCAGATTATTTCGTAGAGGGCAGTTCCTCCGTGGCGAAAAAGTTTAAAGTCCCATCTTTGATCATCGGTATGACGATCGTGGCAATGGGAACAAGCTTACCGGAGCTTGCGGTCAGTGTTACCGCAGCCATGGCAGGGAACAATACACTCGCAGTCAGCAATGTGGCAGGATCCAATATTTTTAATCTGATGGTAGTCTGCGGTGCCTGTGCACTGTTTGCACCACTTGCCATTGAAAAGAATACATTAATGAAAGAGTTTCCGTTTTCGATTCTCTGTGCCGGTCTGCTTGTAGTTATGGGATATCTTGGAATGTCGTTAGGCCGCATGGATGGTGTGATCCTGCTTGTGATTTTTGCCGTATACCTGTTCTGGATGATACAGTCTGCGAAAAAAGCAAGGACATCCGGTGATAAACTGGAAGCAGAAGAGGAGGCACTTGCCGAGGAAGAGATCAAAATCCTTCCGATGTGGAAATGCATGGTTTTTATTATTGGTGGAATGATCGCAATAAAGTTCGGCGGTGACTTTGTAGTCGATGGCGCATCAGCGATCGCAGCAGGATTCGGCTTAAGCCAGACACTGATCGGTCTTACAATCGTGGCACTTGGAACCAGCCTTCCGGAGTTAGTGACTTCTATTGTAGCTGCAAGAAAAGACGAAGTGGATATGGCACTCGGTAACGTGATCGGTTCCAACATTTTTAATATTTTACTGATCCTTGGTGTTGCAGCTGCGATCAGCCCGATCGCATTCCTCATGGAGAATATCATTGATATTATCATCCTGATCATCATGAGTGTGGTTGTATGGGGATTTGCATGGACATCCAGAAAAATCAACCGCACAGAAGGTATTATCATGCTTCTTATGTATGCGGTTTATATGGTGTATATCTGCATGCGGTAAAAGAAATAAAACGTCTTGACACAAACAGTAAAGAACAGTAAAATACAGTAAAGAACAGTAAAACAATACAAGGACAGTAAACAAGAGTAAAGAACAGTAAAACTAAAGGGGCATATATGCAGAATCCATTTACGCTTACATTCGGAAAAAGTCCGCTCGAACCGGTGGAACGGCCGGTGCAGACAAATGAGATCGTGGATGCATTTACAGCAGAGTCTGTCAATCAGCAGATGTTTATTATCACAGGGGTACGTGGTTCAGGGAAAACCGTGATGATGACCGAGATCGCCAGAAGATTACGGGAGAAAGAAAACTGGGTAGTAATAGAACTCAATCCTTCTACGGATTTGTTACAGGCAATGCTGGCAAAATTAAATAGCAATAAAGTCTGTGCAGCAATTATAAAATCGGCAAAGATTGATCTTTCTTTTTTTGGTTTTGGGGTAGCAATCGAAGGAGTACCGGCGATCACAGATGCGGAGACTGCGATTATTACAATCTTAGAGAAAATGAAAAAGAGTGGGAAGAGACTGCTTGTTACCATTGACGAGGTCACAAACAACGATTTTATGAAAGTTTTTGCGGGATCCTTCCAGATCTTTGTGCGGCAGGATCTGCCAGTATTTTTGTTGGCAACAGGGTTATATGAGAATATCGATGAATTGCAAAATGAGAAAAACCTTACCTTTTTATACCGGGCACCTAAGATCCAGTTAAAGCCATTGAATCAGCTGGCGATCATCAATAAATATAAGAATATTTTTGGCACAGACCGTGATACGGCAGAAAAGATGGCGGAACTCACAAAAGGGTATCCATTTGCATTTCAGGTACTCGGTTATCTGACATGGAATCACAGTGGTCATTATGAGGTAGTAATAGATGAGTATGAACAGTATTTGAGTGAGTTTGTATACGATAAAATATGGTCAGAGTTATCGCAGAAGGATCGCATTGTGGCAAGGGGAATTGCCGAGACGGAAAGCGGAAAAATCAAAGAGATCCGGGAACATCTTGGCATGGAGACAAACGAGTTTAATCCCTACCGGAAAAGACTGATAAAAAAAGGAATCGTTTCCGGCGAGACCAGAGGGTATGTATTTTTTACACTGCCGCTTTTCGAGAGATATGTGATCGATAATTCATGAGTGAAAACAGGCGAATACAATTCAGGCATTATGTCGTCCCCGTATTGTGTACACCGTGGAAAAAGCGTATAATACAAAGCACGAAATGGAAAGATATTATATACGGATGGAGGTAGTCATTATGTCATTTTTTGATGAGATGAAAGAGTCATTGGTATCAGCAGGAAAAGATGTATCCCAGAAGGCGAAGGAAGTATCCGGTGTTGCCAAGTTAAAATTAGACGTAAAGTCCAAAGAGGATTATGTAGAAAAACAGTATGCAGAACTGGGACGTACTTATTTTGATGCACACAGAGATGATGAGGAAAATGCCGAAAATGAACAGTTCAAAGTGATCAAAGAGGCATTGGCAGAGATCGAGCGCATGAAAACGGAGATCTTAAATCTTCAGGGTGCAGCAGAATGTCCAAACTGTGGAGCAAGAATGCCACAGGGAGCATCTTTCTGCAGCAGTTGTGGAACAAAAATGGCAGAGCCGGAGCATTTTACAGGCGAAGTTGTCGATGATGAGAAATTCGACGAATAAAGAAATGCGTATCATTCATTTACAGATAAGCGATGCGCAGAAAATGTAAAATTGAATGCAATAGCACGGAAACACCGAAAAACCAATGTATTCATTGACTTTTCAGTATTTCCGTGCTATTTTATGTGATAGGCGTCAGGCATGTCAAAAGGAAAAACATGAATGATGTCTCACGAATATTCAATTATTTATTGATTACGACACAATAAAACACAATGAAAAAGAGAGTACATGAAATGGAACTCAACAGATCATCTGTACAGATGGTCTTAGCAGAGAGGTTCCCGGGATATAGCAGGGCATCTGATTTTAATTCAGTAATATCAGATCCGCAGGATATCATGGTGCGAGGGAATGAGGAAAGCTTCATGGAACATGGCTTTGGAGTGGCAGGGCTGAACGGATGCAGAAAAGTGGCATGCGATAAGTTCTGACGGGACCGCCTGTTATAGCGGAGATGTTTTTGACAGAGACAGGAAATGGACTGGCAGAGAGTGTGCCGGCGGACAGAGTACGGTCAAAGACATATTGAGGTCTGTACTGTGAGGTACAGATGAACTGAAGTGGTAACACGGAAACAACCCGTCTTCTAAGAGATTAGAGGATGGGATTTTTATTTTAAGGAAAGAGGTAGAGAGAATGAGCAATAAAGGAAAGTATTATATGACAACAGCGATTGCCTATACATCGGGCAAACCGCATATCGGAAATACTTACGAGATCGTACTTGCAGATGCGATCGCCAGATATAAGAGAGCAGAAGGTTATGATGTATATTTCCAGACAGGAACTGACGAGCACGGACAGAAGATTCAGGAAAAAGCAGAGGCAGCAGGTATTACACCAAAGGAATTCGTAGATGGAGTTGCAGGAGAGGTAAAAGCAATCTGGGATCTGATGAACACATCCTATGATAACTTTGTTCGTACTACAGATGCCGATCACGAGAAATGCGTAAAGAAAATCTTCAAAAAATTATACGATCAGGGAGATATCTACAAAGGAGCTTACGAGGGACTTTACTGTACACCATGTGAATCCTTTTGGACAGAGTCTCAGCTTGTAGACGGCAAATGTCCGGACTGCGGACGTGAAGTAAAACCGGCAAAAGAGGAAGCTTATTTCTTCAAAATGAGCAAATACGCAGACCGTCTGATCGATTACATTAACACACATCCTGAGTTTATCCAGCCGGTATCCCGTAAGAACGAGATGATGAACAACTTCTTACTTCCGGGCTTGCAGGATTTATGTGTATCCAGAACATCCTTCAGTTGGGGAATCCCGGTAGATTTTGATCCGAAACATGTTGTTTATGTATGGCTTGACGCACTGACCAACTACATTACAAAAATTGGTTATGACCCGGATGGTTCTTCTGAGTTGTTTCAGAAAAACTGGCCTGCAGATTTACATTTAATTGGAAAGGATATCGTCCGTTTCCATACGATTTACTGGCCAATCTTCTTAATGGCATTGGATCTGCCATTGCCAAAACAGGTGTTTGGCCATCCATGGCTTTTACAGGGCGGCGATAAGATGAGCAAATCCAAAGGAAACGTGATCTATGCAGACGATATGGTAAGACTGTTCGGCGTAGACGCAACCCGTTACTTCGTACTTCATGAGATGCCATTTGAAAATGACGGTGTCATCACATGGGAATTGGTAATTGAAAGATTCAACTCTGATCTTGCCAACATTTTAGGAAACCTTGTAAACAGAACCATCTCCATGAGCAACAAATATTTTGATGGTGTTGTGAGAAAAACAGGCGTGACTGCAGAAGTCGATGAGGATTTAAAGGCTGTCGTTACCGGAACCAGAGATAAAGTACAGGAGAAAATGGACAAACTCCGTGTGGCAGATGCAATCACCGCTGTATTTGACCTGTTCCGCCGCTGCAACAAATACATCGACGAGACGACTCCATGGGTGCTTGCAAAAGATGAGGCAGACCATGACCGTCTTGCAGAGGTATTATATAATCTGACAGAGTCCATCACGATCGGAGCAGGATTACTGCACAGCTTCCTGCCGGAGACAGCAGAGAAGATCGTAAACCAGCTGAATACTACATTGCGCGATTATGACGATCTGGACAAATTCGGACTTTATGAGAGTGGAAGCAGAGTGACAGATACACCGGAAATCTTATTTGCACGTCTGGATGCAAAAGAGGTTATGCCGAAAGTGGAGGAGATCAAAGCAGCCCAGAAAGCAGAGTTTGAGGCAGAGCAGAAGGCGCTTGGCGAGCTGCCGGAGACTACAGAGGAATCAGGCGAAGCAATCGATATCGAGGCAAAACCGGAGATCGAATATGATGATTTTATGAAAATGCAGTTCCAGGTCGGAGAGATCATTTCCTGTGAAGCAGTGCCGAAGTCAAAGAAATTATTATGTTCCCAGGTAAAAATCGGAAGTCAGGTAAAACAGATCGTTTCCGGTATCCGCAAATACTACACACCGGAAGAGATGGTCGGCAAAAAAGTAATGGTACTTGTGAACTTAAAACCTGCAAAACTTGCCGGAGTTTTATCTGAGGGAATGCTCTTATGTGCAGAAGATGCAGAGGGTAATCTTGCACTGATGACACCGGAAAAAGCAATGCCGAGCGGAGCTGAGATCTGCTAGTACATCGGGGAACAAAAGAGTGAAAGAAAAAATACAAAAGGTATTCAGGCAAAATATTCCATTTGTGGTGGTGTTTGTGGCGGCACTCATCTGGCATCTGGTCATTAAAATTTCTGCGGGGGATGATGTTGTCTATTTTCAGACTCTGATGGATGGAAGAAGTATCTGGGAAATCTTAGCACACCGCTATGCGACATGGTCTTCAAGAATGGCAATCGAATTTGTACTTATCCCGTTGGTACAGGTTCCATGGCTGTGGAAGATACTGGATATTATTGTTTTTACATTGATTCCTGTATTATTATACCGCTTATTATTCTTGAATCCGGAAAAATATCTGGATATGGAATGTAACATAAATAAAACGGCAGGTAAATGGCTTGTCTGTGCATTTATGCTGCTTTATCCATTTTCTGATATGGTGTCAGCAGGCTGGATCGCGACAACGGTCAATTATCTGTGGCCGCTTCTTGGGTTATTATACATTGCCCTGCTTTTACAGAAACTGGCACAGAAAGGACATGTACACTGGTATGAAGGTGCAGGCGGTGTGGTTTCCTGTATTTTTTGCAGCAGTCAGGAGCAGGTTGCTGCAATTTTGCTGGTGCTGCTGTTTCTTGCCATGGTTTATAGCTGGCGCAGAAAGAAGTCTGGAAGTCTGTGGATCTACGGATATGCAGTCATTGATGTGATCTCGCTTTTTACGATTCTGCGCTGCCCGGGAAACGGTATTCGCAGTATGCAGGAAGTGGAAGGACGTATGCCGGAATTTGCATACTTTTCCGTTTGGGAAAAAATATATATGGGGGCTGCAAATATAGAACGCATTTTTGTTGCGCAGGTCAACAGTATTTTCCTGATCGTCTCGGCCGTGCTTGCCGTATTGGTCGGACTGAAAACAAAAAATTTGATAAAAACGCTGCTGTCATCTGTTCCGGTATTTTGTATCCTTGGATATGCACTGATCCGCACCGGGCATCCGTGGTATGAAAAAATATTTATCATACCAAAGCAGACAGCGGAATGGAATTTTAAAGATCCTGCGAACTGGTTCCCGGTGATATTTTTGATCGTGACGGTGGCAGGAATGTCCTATGCACTGTTTTGCCTGATGAGAGAAAAGCTGGAAACGTATTTCTATACGATTGCCATACTTGGTGTCGGGCTTGCATCCGGTATTGTCATGGGTTTTTCGCCGACGATCTATGCATCGGCGGACCGGCCGTATATTTACCTGTATTTTATTCTGATGGCGGTCTGTCTTTTCTGTATCAGACAGATGCGCAGGCAGATCAGAAAAGAAGTGCCGGTACTGGTCTTAAATATGTCTGCAGTAATATTGGGATTGTTTTGTATGGTTAACATTGCGGAAACGCTCTGGATGTGTCATATCATGTAAATTGAAGGTAATTATTTTGTGCAGTTTTGCCGATGTTAAAGATATATGAATGGATTCATTTTTCATGACAGGCACGCGCAAAGCGGGTAAAAAATATTATGTGATCCCTGTCATGACGTCAGGGAGGAATATGAGTTATGGGAGTTTCGGTGAACAGTGCCGGGAGCACCACGGGGGCAGTGGCAATGGCTGGAACATTGACTATTAAAAATGCAAATAAGGATTCGCGTGCGCGTATTGAGTACGTCTGTGGAAAGAGCAAAAGCAGCGGCACAAAGAAAAAACTGAATTATAACTATAAGGAAGTTTCCAATCAGCTTTTGCGTGCAAAGAAACCGCAGGGCGCGGCAAATGCATTGACAAAAGCAAAAAGCAGGCTTGCCACTTTGCAGCGGTATGCCGCAACGGGGGAATACGACAGCAAGGAAATATCGGCAGCAGTTGCACATGCGAGACGGATGGTAGAGTGTGCGCAGCTTAAAGTGCGTCATTTGAAACAGGAAGAGATAGAAAATAGAAAATATAAAAGCGAAAACAAGTCTGAGGCGACGCAGAAGAAAGGTGAGATCAAGCGCCGCGCAGCAAATAAAGAGCGCGAGTTAAAGGAAAAAATTGCAATCGAAGAGATCCAGAACGTACAGAAAGAAAAGGCAAAACGGATTGAAATACGGCAGAAGCGCAACAGTCACAGACGACAGGAGCAGAGCAAGATCAGCGAAGCAGATATGAAATACATCAAAGACCAGATGGGAAACCGCAATACATCTGATATATCACCGGATTCCGGTGTGATTGTGAGTTTATCTGCCGAGTCCACAAATTTACAGCTGACAGAGGCACAGATTAAGATGCAGGCGCAGCAGGATGCAGAGCTAGAGACAGATCAGACAATGAGCGGTGATACCGGTACATTGTCGCAGGGCACATCCGCTGCTTATACAGGTGCTTCGGCGCAAACTGCACCTGCAGCAGGACAGAGTCCGGTAGAGAATATTAATATTTCCATTTAATAAAAAAACGATACTCAATTAAAAAATAAGACATTTTATAAAACCTTTCGTCCTTTTATGATAAAGATAAAAAGATGGGAGGTTTTTTTATGTCGAAAAAAAGAAAACTGCATCAGATAAAAATCGTTGTACCGCACAGCTCGATCCGACTGCAGTTAATAACGGGATTTTTAGTACCCATTATTTTTATTATCATAATAGGTGTTGTTTCGTATCAGAAATCTTATGAGGGACTTACCCAGAACTATGAAAAATCAGCGCTTACAGCCATAGATATGACTGCAAATTCACTGGATGCTTCCATGCAGACTATATCGTCCGTTACATTGGAACTGGCGCAGGATAAGACTGTCAATGTGTATGCGCTTGGCGGATACAAGTCGGATGTTTCGAAAAGAAAACAGGCGGCAACTGCGATCCAGAATAATATGAACGTAAAGGAAACATCGAGCAAAATGATTGCAGGAATCCATATCATTCCGGTGGAAGGAACCAATGTGATTACAACACAGAGGCTGGGGACAAGCGAGATGAGCAGTTTGGAATCGATGCAAACAGTTATATTATGCACTGCAGTCAGGCATTTTCCAGTGGCAGCGTCAAAGGAGTCGTAATCGTTGACGTCAGTTACGATGCGGTGCTTGAGTTATTACAGGGGTTGAATTTTGGCGGGGAGAGCCTGGTATCGTTTGTGACTGCAGATGGCAGGATGATCAGCGTAAATAATCCGGTTGACAGTGGTCTGATAGATACAGCAGAAAGCAGCAGTTATGTAAAAGTGGATGGCAGACGTTATTATTATATGAGTGCAGAGAGTTCCGTGACAGGTGGAAAAATTGTTGTGATGGTGCCGATTGAGTACATTACCGCAGGAACGAAAGATATCCGGGATATCACGATCGCTATGATCGTTGCGGCATGCATTGCAGCCATGCTTATTGCAACCGTGATCACGGCAGGCATTACGCGCAATATCAGAAAAAGTATCGGAAGACTTGATCGTGTGGCAAACGGAGATCTTACGGTACAGGAAAAAGAGAAACGGAAAAAAGGTGGAGAGTTTGGAAAACTTTCCGAGGCATTATTTCATACCATTACAAGAATGAGATCCCTGATCATGACCGTAGCGGAAATGAAAAATGAAGTTCTGCAGTCCGGGGAATGTGTCATGGAGACAAGCGGCAAAGTCAATGAAATGGTAGAGAGTGCCGGATATACCATGGAGGCATTTGGAAACATGAGCAGCGTCATGGAGAGTATGATACAGGAACTGGATGAGATATCGGGAAAAGTGGATGAGATGAACGGTAGAAGACATGCAGTGTTAGATAAAATACGTGCAATCGGGGATTCTTCTGAACATACCGTAAGAACCACGGAGGAAATAAATCGCTTCCTTGGACAGCAGATGGAGGATTCAGAGGCTTTAAAATCCGAAGTCGTAAAGATGATGGACAGCATGAAACAGTTAGAAAATGCCATTGAAACTTTCCGGTTAAATTAAAAAGACAGATCTAAAATATATTGTAAAAGTATTGGAACTTGGCGTAAAAGGGTATATATTTAAAGCAGGATTTCAGTTGAAGGGATTGCACCGGTAATCGAGGCTGTATATGGTGGACAGAGTGTACCTGGCGGTGAGATCATTGGAAAAATCCCGGTACTCATGCAGGTAAATAAAGGAGAAATATAATTATGATATTTGAAACACATGCACACTATGATGATGAACGGTTTGAGGAGGACAGGGATGCGCTGATCACATCTATGCCAGGGCGTGGTGTAGGAACGATTATCAATGTCGGTGCCTCAATCGAATCTACCAAAACAACGCTTGCGCTGTCGGAGAAGTATCCGTTTGTCTATGCAGCAGTCGGTGTACATCCGAGCGATATCAGTGGCCTGAATGAGGAAACATTTGCATGGCTGAAAGAGCAGACCAAAAAAGAAAAAGTAGCTGCGGTCGGAGAGATCGGGCTGGATTATTACTGGGATAAAGAACCGGAAGTACAAAAACAGCAGAGATACTGGTTTGCGGAACAGATGGAAATGGCAAGAGAAGCGTCACTTCCTGTCATCATCCATTCCAGAGATGCGGCAGCAGATACTATGGAAGTGATGAAATCAGTACATGCGGAGGAGATACCGGGAGTGATCCACTGTTATTCTTATTCGAAAGAGATGGCACAGGAATTTATAAAAATGGGATATTATATCGGTATCGGCGGTGTTGTGACTTTTAAAAATGCGAAAAAGTTAAAGGAGACCGTACAGGAGATCCCGCTTGGTCGGATCCTTCTTGAGACGGACTGTCCGTATATGGCGCCGGAGCCGCACCGCGGGGAGCGAAACGATTCTTCATACATCCCGTTTGTGATTAAAAAGATCGCAGAATTAAGAGGGATCACGCCGGAGGAAGTAGAACAGGCGACGAGGGCAAATGCGGAAAGGCTGTTTCGTAATAAGGATATTATTTACAAAAAAGAATAGTTTGGTTATAATATATATAAGATAGTAAAGAGATGCTCTGTTCAATTGGAACAGGGCTTTATTTTTTTGCAAGTTCCGGTGTATCACTCCAGAAGCGCTTCGGAATGTTCTGTGCCTGAAGTTTTGGATTGATCCGTGCCTGGATCGCAATCTGGTCAAAAAAGGCCAGCCATAGTTTCTGATACGCAGATTCTTTTTCAGAGGTGCGTTTTAAAAGGTCCTGATCTATGCCGGAGGCATCCACCAGCATGAAGTTCTTGCCGGCGGCATGGACTGCGGCAAGCTGCCGATTCTCATCATATATTATAAAATTCTCCTGCGGGAGACGATCGGTAAAGTGCCCTGCTAATATTGGCAGGGCATTATTTTTTGGATGGATCGTGGAGAATAAAACACCATTTTCCAGTTCCGAAAAACGAAGAAAGCCGAGCAGGTGATGCGCTTCGTTTGCGGTAGCGCGCGACAATGTAAACAGGCGGTGGACATAAGGATTGGAGAGATCATGGATGGCGCGTGCTCCGGCGGCTGTATTCAGACCAAGTACAAGAGTGTGGTAAATAGCGTCGGCTTTGTCTAAGTCATTCTTTTTCGCGGGAACAATGGAGAGGATCGCATTTAAAATGGCATCGTAAAATTCACTGCCAAGCCTGCACTGGATGGTACGGGCGACTTTATCTGATTTTTCTGTGGAAGTTTCCACATGGATATACTCATAAAACAGTTGATAATTGTCCGGCTCATGGCAGACGAGGTGGATATCTTCGTGCGAGCAGGCATGCGGGTATATGTGGGAAGAAGTGTCAGTCGCTGTGCTGCCGGCTGGATATTTTTTATTTTGATTTACTTTAAAATCCCACGCATCATAAATGCCGGAAAAAATTCCGTTGGGAGAATCTTCGCAGATAAATGTGTACATATTAATCCCCATTCTTGCGCTGTTTTTCAATGAAAACAACGTTTTCATTTGCATCTCAAGTTTGTGCGTAAGCACAAATCCTGCGTGTGAAAAATCTTATTTTTCATACTAATCTCCATTCAGCATCATCAGGAAAACAAACTGAGCTGCTGATACCCTGCCTCCCGTATTTCGCGTGGAATCTGGGTACGGTCAGCAATCAGATTGCGGCAGATATAGTCTTCGTCCAGTTTGGTGGGATACATCATGTGACCGGAACAGGTGATGAAGTACAGGGCACGTTTTAGTACGACACCGATCTTTTTCAGGTCGGAAAAATCGAGTTTATTCATACGTCTTGCCTTTACGATGCGTGAGGCAGACTTTGCACCGATGCCGGGAACACGCAAAAGGGTGTGGTAATCGGCACGGTTGATCTCAACCGGAAAATACTCCAGGTGACGGAGTGCCCAGTCACATTTTGGATCCAGATAGATATTAAAATCCGGGCGGTCTTTGGTCAGTAATTCATCCACTTTAAAATCATAATAGCGCAGCAGCCAGTCTGCCTGATAGAGGCGGTGCTCACGTAAAAGAGGCGGACCACCCGGCAGAACCGGCAGGTTTGAGTCGTGGTTTACATTGATAAAAGCCGAGTAAAAAACTCTCTTTAAGTCAAACTTCTGATAAAGTGTCTCAGCAACGCGCATGATTTCATAATCGTGTTCCGGAGTGGCACCAATGATCATCTGTGTGCTCTGACCGGCGGGGACAAAACGCGGTGCTTTGCGGTAAATGGCAAGTTCATCCTTATTTTCCGTAATGCGGTTCTGGATCTGGCGCATTGGTTTTAAAATAGTAGTTCTGGACTTATAGGGAGCCAGTTTCTTTAAGCTGTCGGCGGTCGGAAGTTCTAAATTGACACTCATACGGTCGGCAAGAAAACCGGCTTTTTCCACAAGGACAGGATCTGCGCCGGGAATCGCTTTGACATGGATATAGCCGTTGAAATGGTAGACATTGCGCAGCCGGTAGAGGGTCTGATAGATCAGATCCATCGTGTAATTGGGACTGATCATGATGCCGGAACTTAGGAAAAGTCCCTCAATATAGTTGCGCCGGTAAAATTCTATCGTCAGCTCACAGACTTCATCCGGGGTAAAGGAAGCCCGTTTTACATCGGAGTTACAGTTGTTCTGGCAGTAGGCGCAGTTAAAAATACATTCATTGGTAAAGAGGATCTTGAGCAGAGAAATACAGCGCCCGTCCGCAGAGAACGAGTGACAGATCCCGCAGGCGAGAGAGTTCCCCATGCCGGTGCCATTGCCACGGCGGTCCACACCGCTGGAAGTACAGGCAACATCGTATTTTGCAGCGGCGGTAAGTATAGAAAGTTTTTCCATTAGGGACATATTTTGCTGGATGTTCATGTTGATCTCCATTTCTCATGGTCTTTTCATATTCTTCATAGTTACATATAAACGGGGTTGGATTATCGGTCGCATATTACTAAAAACAGAACGAGTGTTCGACAAAATCAATATAACACAAAATCAAAACACATGCAATAGAAAAACGAAAATATGTTCGATAAAATGAATAAAAAAATAGCATATAATTTTTAAAATCTACGAAAACATAACGAAACAGTATATATTTTATTGAAAATAAAGTCGAATATGGTAAAATTGAAACAACAGGAGGAATCTGGACAGAGGGGGAAATTGGTATGAAATCAATAAAAACAAAAATTATTGTAACCGTAATACTATGTTCGCTGGTATCTACATTTATCTGCGGAGCGATCAGTATTGTAAACTCAGTCAGCACTTCTTATGAAGATTCACAGCAGGAAATGCAGCTTAAGTGTGTGAGTCAGAGCGATGAACTTGATACCATGATGCAGAATGTTTCACAGTCAGTGGAAATGGTATACAGCATTGCAGTTGCCAAACTGGAACATGCAGCATCCTTCCGGACGAGTAAGGACTATGTGGATACTTATACAAAGCAGATGCTTCCTATCCTGATGCAGTCTGCACAGAACACAAAGGGAGCACTCACGGCGTATATCCGTTATAATCCTGAATTTACGGAACCAACAAGCGGACTTTTTCTAACAAGAGATAACAGTGACAGTGAGTTTGAGAGTGTGACGCCAACGGACTTTTCCATGTATGATCCGAGTGATGTGGAGCATGTCGGATGGTATTATATTCCGGTACAGAATGGAAAAGAAACCTGGATGGAACCATACTTAAATTCCAACATTGGTGTATATATGATCTCATACGTTATTCCAATCGAGGTGGACGGCGAGTCTATTGGTATCATCGGAATGGATATTGATTTCAGCGAATTTACGGATACGATCGATTCTTTAAGTATATTTGACAGTGGATATGGATTCCTTGTCAATGAATCTGGTAAGGTCATGTATCACAAAGATCTTGAGATTGGAAGTAATCTTGCGGATGCAGACAGCGGACTGCAGTCAGTAGTGGATGCGCTTGGAAATGAGCAGACGGAAGAGACTGCCGTTTCTTATACATATCAGGGCAAAGATAAGGTCATGTATTATCGGACGTTGGAAAATGGCATGAAATTTGTCCTTACGGCACCAAAAACTGAACTGCAGGAAAAATCCAGACAGCTTGCAAAACAGATATTCGGAGGAGCAGCTTTTGCAATGATACTTACCATAATTATCGGTACAGTACTCGGATTTACAATCACAAAGCCGATCACCCAGATCGACGGTATCGTAAAACAGACGGCTGAATTTGAGTTTGCGAGCAATCCGGCAAACCAGCACCTTTATAAAAGAAAAGATGAAACCGGAAGAATGGCGATATCACTTCACAACATGCGCAAGAATCTGCGTCAAATGGTAGCAAATATCCGTCATGTATACACAGATCTGAAAAATACGACAGAACAGCTTTCTGATACAACGAAACGTGTGCGTGAGATGAGCAGCGTCAACACAGATACGACGCAGGAACTTGCAGCAGCAATGGAAGAGACAGCGGCGACGATGGAGACGGTCAACACCACAGTCAGTGACATCAAAGAGCGCGCAACGGATATTGAGCGGTATTCAAAGGAGGGACGGGAGTCTTCTGTTGAGGTAAAGGAACGTGCAGATCAGCTTAAGTTAAAGACACAGGCTGCAAGCGAAAAAACGGTTCAGATGTACGAAAATGTACAGCAGAAAACAGAAGCTGCCATGGAGCAGGCAAAAGCAGTAGAAAAGATCAACCAGTTTACACAGGCAATCCTTGAGATCTCAAGCCAGACAAATCTGCTGGCACTCAATGCGTCGATCGAGGCAGCCAGAGCCGGAGAGGCAGGAAAAGGTTTTGCAGTTGTTGCAGGAGAGATCGGTAAACTGGCAACCCAGTCATCCACGACTGTCGGCAGTATTAATGAGATCATAGCTGAGGTCAATGAGGCTGTGGCGAATATGACAGGATGCTTAAAAGAGAGCACAGATTTCTTAGAGCAGACGGTGCTTAAAGATTATGAGGATTTTATGGGAGTTGCAGACCAGTACACAAAGGATGCGACGGTGTTCGATGATGACATGTCTGCCATCAGCGGACAGATCAATACACTGTTAAAATCTATTGTTGAAATCGCGGATGCCATGCAGGGTGTCAGCTCGACGGTTTCCGAGGCGGCTGACGGTGTGGCGGATATCGCACAGAAAACACTTGAGGTTTCCGGAATTGTGCAGGGAAATGAAAAGCTCGTGGATAATAACCGTGAGAATATTGTCCGTTTGAACAGTGTTATCGAAATGTTCCACGATGAAAAATAAATCTTTGCCTTATATATGATTTTTGTATATAATGAGAGACAGGGTGTCAGAGACGGACAGACCGTGATGGCATCCTGTTTGTATATTTATGGCGATAGGTCTGCCCATGGAATGCGCAGTTTGTTTATTGTATACAATATTTTATACGCAGAAATGGAGAATAGTGTGAAACATAAGAATTTTCACACGCAGAAATGGAGAATAACATGAATAACGATATTTTTTCACACTTTCCGGACAGGGAAACATTTGACAGATACTGGAATGAGAATTATGTTCCTGTTACATACGAGGATGTGGCAACGGTATTTCGCGATTTTGTAAAATCTGCAGAGGGACATATTTATCTTTCTGATTATGAGGAGAAAGGCTGTATTTCCAAGGAAGATTTCAAGGACAATCTTTCCCAGGAGGCGCAGTTTGCTTTTCAGGATGGACTGACGGAAGTATTTTATGATAAAAATCCGGAGCTTTATGAAACGGCATTTGCACTTTTTGAGGAGGCACAGATGACAGGTCAGGGAGATGCAAGTGTGGCACAGACTTTTCATGAGACATTTAACGAGTTGTATACAGAGTTTTTAGATACGCTGTTTGAGGAAATGTTAAGTAACCGGAAGGATTGAGAGGAGTTTTATGGCTACATTAGGGATTCCGCAGAATACGATTGCGGTTTTGCAGAAATATCATTTTAATTTTCAGAAAAAATTCGGGCAGAACTTTCTGATCGATCCGCATGTTCTTGAGAAGATTGTCGAGGCTGCGGGAGTGACAAAGGATGATTTTGTTCTTGAGATCGGTCCGGGTATCGGTACGATGACACAGTATCTGTGCGAAAATGCCAGGGAAGTGACTGCGGTAGAGATCGATACCAATCTGATCCCGATCTTAGAGGATACATTAAGCGCTTATGACAATGTGACTGTGATCAACCAGGATATTTTAAAATTGGATATCGCAAAACTTGCGATGGAAAGAAATGGTGGAAAGCCGATCAAGGTCGTTGCAAATCTTCCTTATTATATTACCACACCGATCATCATGGGACTTTTTGAGAGCCATGTTCCGATCGACAGCATTACGGTCATGGTGCAGAAGGAAGTTGCAGACCGTATGCAGGTAGGACCGGGAACAAAAGATTACGGTGCGCTGTCGTTAGCAGTACAGTTTTATGCAAAACCCCAGATCGTTGCCAATGTTCCGCCAAACTGCTTTATGCCGCGCCCGAATGTCGGCAGTGCAGTGATCCGGCTGACCAGACACGAGGAGGTGCCGGTACAGGTGGATGATGAAAAACTGATGTTTCACATTATCCGGGCATCGTTTAACCAGAGAAGAAAAACACTGGCGAACGGATTGTCGAATGCGCCGCAGGTACATCTTTCCAAGGAAGAGATACAGGAGTGTATCGCAGAACTTGGAGAACCGCTTACCATCCGGGGGGAGGCGCTCACGTTAGAGCAGTTTGCAGCTCTTTCCAATATTATTGGAAACAGACAGAAAAAATAAAGCAAAATTAAGGAGGAGATTATGGACGAAAATCAGAACATGAACAATGGACAACAGACTTACGGGGATCAGCAGTATAACAACGGACAGCAGACCTATGGCAATCAGCAGTATAACAATGGACAGCAGACTTACGGGGATCAGCAGTATAATGGAGGACAGCAGACCTATGGCAATCCGCAGTACAGCCAGAATAACTGGACACCACAGGAGCAGCATGGTCCGGTTTCAGATATTTTCTGCTATCTGTTACTGATCGTAATGCCGCTGCGTGAGATCATCAGCATGGTTGCGACATCATCTGTATTTCAGGCAATGACTTATGACAGCATTATGGATGGCAGCTATATGAATGTGATGTACAATGGAAGTTATGTGATATTTTCTCTGCTTAATTATGCATTGCTTGCGGCATTCATTATTTTTGTTGTCATCGACATTGTAAAGATCAACAAGCAGAATTATAAAATACTTGGACTGATCCTGTTTGCAATCTTTTTAAAGCCTGGTTATTATGTATGGCGGGCACATCTTTTAAAACGCAAAATGGCGTTTCCAATCGTGTATACCGTACTTTATGCACTGCTGATCATGGCAGAGATCGGATTTGTAATGATGCAGGCATTTAGTCTGGTAATGAATGTGATGTAAAAAATCTGAATGAGAAGTCTCTCTGTTTCATATATTAAATGGACAGGGAGATTTTTTTATGGGAAAAAGACGAAGAAAACGTGCAGGTTTTTGGCTGAAAGGAATATGTCTGATATTACTGGTGCCGGTTTTTATCACAACACTGATGCAGCGAATGCGCCTGGAAAACCTCATTTATGGAAAGGAAGGGGCGCAGGAAGTACTGAACACAATAGACAGTGTAGAGGGTATGGAGAGGGAAGTCCGGGAGCATCAGGAAAATAAAAAAGATATCTTATCAGGACAGGCAGAGACACAAAGTGGAGACAGTAAGGATGAGGATGAAGAAACTGAGATGAAGGTCTTGCAGATCGTGGCGCAGGAGATCGGGATTGATAAATCAGCGGAAACGATCAAAGCACAATGTGTGATCGCCAGAACGAATCTGTATGATGCCATGCAGGCGGGGACGAAGGAACCGGAGAGCATGCCGCCGGATCAGCAGCAGGAGCTTTGGGGAGAAAATTTTGATAAAAATTATCAGAAACTGAAATCCTGTGTGGAAGCGACGGCGGGGGAGACACTCTTATATAACAGAACTTACATATATGCGGCATATCATGCGATCAGCAGTGGGCGGACACGCAGCATGTCAGAGTTATATGAAGATGCAGACATGCCATATCTTGTTACGGCAGAATGTCATGCGGACACCACGGCGGAAGGTTATCTTTCCGTGTTTTATTATGAAAAAGAGGAGTTCCTGGAAAAATGCCGTGCGGCATATCCTGATGCAGGGCTGACGGAACTGACACAGATTGAGATCGTAAGCCGCGATGCGGCAGAGTATGTGACAAAAATCAAAGTTGCGGGGGAAACATACGATGGAGAGCAGTTCCGCCATGCATTAGAGCTTCCATCTGCCTGCTTTACGATCACGGAAATAGACGATCATGTGCGTATCGTGGCAAGGGGCATGGGACATGGTTTTGGATTAAGCCAGAATACAGCAGAGAAACTTGCAAAAGAGGGATATGGTTATCGGGAGATTCTTGCTTATTTTTATAAGGGAGCAGTGATCGGGCAGGCTGGTAATTTATAGGAAAGAAATAAAAAAATAATCGTATAAACCATCCGGGATGTGGAAACACTATGGTTAAAAATAAATAATGGATGGTGAGAAATAATGAAAAAGAAAGGTTTTTTGGGGTACAGACAATATGTGATTGCGGGGCTGCTGATCGCTTTAGCGGCAGTTGGAACGACTGCGTTATACAGCAGCCGACAGGAAAAGGAACGGGAGCAGATGGAAGCCGAACTTGCAGAAGAAATGCAGAAACAGGCAGATGATATTGCAGCAGAGGAGAGTTCGGAGCAGTCTGCCGAGGCATCTGCACTGGTTCCTCCAAAACAGTCTTTAAATGAAATGGAGAATGAACTGGATGATCCTGCCGTAACGGCGGAACTTGCAGAAGAAAATAATGCAGCGGAAACGGAAGAAACAGAAGCAGCACAGAGCATTCAGACGACAGGCAAAGCACAGACACTTCATTTTTCGGAGGAGCTGCTCTGGCCGATGGAGGGAAACGTGATCATCAATTACAGCATGGATTCCACGGTTTATTTCCCGACGCTTGACCAGTATAAATATAATCCGGCAGTGATCATTGCAGGTGAGGTCAATGATAAAGTCTATGCAGTTGCCAAAGGCCAGATTAAGAGTATTGAAAATGATGAGGTGACAGGCTGTACAGTTACGGTCGATCTGGGTGATGGCTATGAGGCAGTTTACGGACAGTTAAAGGAGCTGAATTTTGCAAAGGGAGATTATGTGGAGGCCGGACATGTATTAGGATATGTTGGAGAGCCGACGAAATACTTCACGGTAGAGGGAAGCAATCTGTATTTTGAACTTGATAAAGATGGCACACCCGTGGATCCGGTAGCATATTTCGAATAAAAGAAAAAGCATTCTTCCTTGAATAAGACACAGTTCTATTTTATAATAAAATGGCATTCTTTTTAGAGAGAAAACGTGAAAAGAAATGTCTGTTGTGGAATGAGAGGAGGCAGTGCACATGGAATACGACGGATATGATGAAATTGTCCGCGCATGGATACAGGGAGTGTACGACAGCCGGGGAAACGATGCAAAACGGACATTGAAGTTGTGTTATGATATTGAACAGTATGCAATGAAAAAAAATGATCCAAAGCTGCTTGGATTTGCATACTATTACAGTGCAGAGACTTATTATCTGTTAAATGAAAGTGAAAAGTTTTTTTTCTGCATCAGCAAAGGCGTATCTTATCTGAATGAATCAAATCAGTGGGAACTTGTGGCGCGTGCATATAATCTGATGGCAATTACGGCGATCAATCGGGGAAATGAGCCGATCGCACTTGACTATTATCTGACCGGATTGAATTTCTGTACGAAATATCAGTTAAAACAGGAAGAAACCATGATAGATATAAATCTTGGAAATTTATATTTATCCTGTGGACAATATTTAGAGGCACAGAGATATTTTGAAAATTGTGGACAGCATGTAAAGGATTTTGTGAAAGATGATAAAAATTACCGCCTGATCACCTGTGTTTATATAGGAATGGGAACCGGTTTTTTGTATCGCGATATGCCGGAGCGTGCAGCACATTATGCAGAGCTTGTCTCGGATGAGTGCGCGGGCCGTATTGATGGCATTGAACTGCTCAGTTTTCGCTGTTTTAAGGCACAGGTATGCCATGCAACCGGAAAGACGGCGGCGCGTGATGAATGCATCCGGTTGATCTGTGAGGAGATCAATGCAGATATTCCGATCATGGATATTTTTAGTGATCTTTATGAATTCAGCCAGCTTTTGCTTGAAATCGGAAATGATGATGCTTTTTTGCGGGTAATGGAAATTTTAGAGCCATTGACATGGCAGTCAAAGATCGTCAATCTTCAGAGGCAGATTATTTCCCTGAAAATTAAGTTTTACCGTATGCATAAGGATAATGATGCATATTTAGAGGCTGCGGGGCAGTATTACGAGTTGTCCGAGATCATGGAAAAAGAAAAACAGGCGATGATCGCAAATATGCTTGATGTGCGGGAATCTTTAGAGCGGGCGAACAAAAAAAGACGCGAGATGGAAGAAGCAAATATACGGCTTCTGGAAAAGTCAGAGACGGATGCACTGACGCGCCTGGCAAACCGGTTCCGCCTTAATGATTATCTGGATCAGGTATTTGAGAAGGCATTATCAGAGCAGACGCCGCTTGCCATGGAGATCCTGGATATCGATTATTTTAAGCAGTATAATGATAACTACGGACATCAGGCAGGGGATGAGTGCATTAAGCGGATCGCAAAGCAGCTTGAGCTGATGCAGAATGATATGATATTCTGTGCGAGATATGGAGGGGATGAGTTTATCATTCTCTATCAGAATATGACGGAGGAAGCGGTCAGACATGCGGCGGAGGGATTGCGGCAGCGGATCATTGATCTTGGAATCCAACATGCATATTCTAAGGCAATGCCTATCGTGACAATCTCACAGGGAATCTGTTATGATATTCCGAAAGATGATACAAAGAGCTGGGATTTTCTGCATGCGGCAGATGCGATGCTTTATCAGGTTAAGAAAAAATCCAGAAATGATCTTGCACTGGGACACTTAGCAGATGTGAGTGACAAATAAAACAGGAAACATTTTATGAATGCGGCATAGAATATAACAGATAGAAACAAAAATCCGCAATCGAGTTTTTCACACGGAAAACCGGAAGTAAAAAGTGATGCAGTAGAATGGATAATATACATGATTGTCGATTGCTTTTAAATAAGAAGTAACACCCAGACCAAAAATCGGCGACGATTTTGTCGAAAGATGAGGTTTGGGGTACATAATTCCCGAAAATCCGCAGTTGATGCGAACTGTTGCGCGGGGGAATTTCTTGACAAAAGTACGGGCACCGTGTTATCATTCAGACTGTTGCGCTTATGGGGGCTGTTGATCAGCCCCTTGTTTTACGCGCGCCAATGGCGCACGTTTCTATAGAAAGGAAATATATGGAAACAGTTAGATTCGATCAGTTAGATTTATATCCGCAGGTATTGCGTGCGATAGCAGAAATGGGATTTGAAGAGGCAACACCGATCCAGAGTCAGGCAATTCCGGTTGTGATGTCCGGTGTGGATGTCATTGGACAGGCACAGACAGGAACCGGAAAGACGGCATCATTTGGAATCCCGGTACTGCATAAAGTAGATCCGAATAATAAAAAAACACAGGTTATCATCTTATCACCGACAAGAGAGCTTGCCATCCAGGTGGCGGATGAGATCCGTAAACTTGCAAAATATATGCACGGTGTAAAGATCCTTCCGGTGTACGGCGGACAGGAGATCAGCCGTCAGATCAAGGCATTGAAGGGTGGGGCACAGATTATTATCGGTACACCGGGACGTGTTATGGATCATCTGCGCAGAAAGACGATCCGCTGTGAGGCAGTGAACACGATCGTACTTGATGAGGCAGACGAGATGTTAAACATGGGATTCCGTGAGGATATTGAGACGATCTTAGAGTATATCCCGGAGGAAGGACGTCAGACGGTGTTATTTTCTGCGACCATGCCAAAGCCGATCTTAGATATCACCAGGAAATACCAGCACGATGCCGTGACGATCAAAGTGGTAAAAAAAGAGCTGACCGTTCCGAATATTGAGCAGTATTACTATGATGTAAAGAGAAAAGACAAGATCGAAGTTTTGACCAGACTTCTTGATTATTATAATCCGAAACTCTCTCTGGTGTTCTGTAACACAAAACGCATGGTGGACGAACTGACTGAGGAACTGCAGGGACGCGGTTATTTTGCAGAGGGACTGCACGGAGATATGAAGCAGACACAGCGTGACCGTGTGATGCGCGGTTTCCGTACCGGAAAAACAGAGATTCTGATCGCGACCGATGTTGCAGCGAGAGGTATCGATGTGGATGATGTGGAAGCGGTATTCAATTATGATATTCCACAGGATGACGAATATTATGTTCATCGTATCGGAAGAACCGGACGTGCCGGAAGAACCGGACGTGCGTTTACTTTCGTCAAAGGAAAAGAAGTATACAAATTAAAAGATATCATGCGTTACTGCAAGACCAAGATCGTTGCAATGCCGATCCCGTCCACGGATGATGTGGCACAGATCAAGGCTGAGAAGGTCATGGAAGAAATCGGAAGAATTATCGACGAGGAAAATTTAAAAGATACGATCGATATTATCGAAAAGCAGATCAACGAATCTGATTATACTGCAATGGACATTGCAGCAGCATTCTTAAAACAGGCGTTGGGACAGATCAATCTTGACAATGACAGAGAGGACTCTTTTGATTTTGACAATACCGGAGCTGAAGAGGGCATGGTGCGTCTGTTTATCAACATCGGTAAAAAAGACCGCGTGAAACCGGGCGATATCTTAGGTGCAGTCGCAGGCGAATCCGGCATGCCGGGTAAACTTGTCGGAGCCATTGATATGTATGATAAATACACATTCGTGGAAGTGCCGAGAGAATATGGCAAAGAAGTTTTAGAAGCCATGAAAAATGCAAAGATCAAAGGCCGCTCCGTCAATATGGAACCGGCAAACCAGAAATAAAAGAGCAGTAAAAAATCCCGTGTGAGGATGATTTTTAAAATCAGTCTCATACGGGATTTTTTTGTAATGTTACTGTCCGATCTTACTGCCCGATCCTGCTCACAATACTCCGGTTGATCTTCATTAAGAAAAATGCAGTTGCACCCACAGATACCAGTTCAGCGATCGGGAATGCCCACCATACCAGATTGACATTGCCGGACTGTGCTAACAGGTATGCTGCCGGAAGCAGGATCACCAACTGCCTTGCAATGGAAATGCACATACTGTAGACTGCTTTTCCAAGTGCCTGGAAAATACTACTGCAGGAGATTCCAAAGCCGGCAAGCAGGAAACTTAAACTGATGATACGCAGCGCAGGGACACCGATGGAGAGCATTGTGTCGGAAGCCTGAAACATGGAGAGAAGCTGCTTTGGAAAGAGCTGGAATAAAAGCAGGCCGACTGCCATGATGCTGACTGCATAAGCGACACAGTGTTTTAAAGTTTTTGTGACACGCTCTTTGTTTCCGGCACCGTAGTTGTATGCCATAACCGGGATGACACCGTTGTTTAAACCAAAAGCCGGCATAAATACGAAGCTCTGCAGTTTAAAGTAAACGCCGAACACTGCGGTTGCCGTGGAGGAAAACGCGATCAGGATACGGTTCATACCGTAGTTCATCACGGAACCGATCGCCTGCATTACAATAGAAGGAACACCGATCACATAAATCTGTCCGATAATATTTTTGTCCGGGCGGAAATGGTGCAGGTCAATCTGTACTTCCTTATTTTTTGTGTGGTTTAAAACAACTGCCAGAATACCGGCAATCATCTGTCCGATGACGGTTGCAGCAGCAGCACCGGAAATGCCCATTTTCGGGAGACCAAACAGACCAAAGATGAGAACCGGATCGAGAGCGATATTGATGATCGCACCGACACCCTGTGTATACATGGTATAAATGGTTTTTCCGGTTGCCTGCAGCATACGCTCAAACATAAGCTGCGTAAAAATACCGAAAGAAAGACAGCAGCAGATCGTCAGATACTGTTTTCCATAAACGATGATCTCTTCAATATCTGTCTGGCTGCGGAAAAACGGTTCTGCAAAAAACAGACCGATGATCAGAAAGAGCAGATAGCTGACAAGAATTAAAAATACAGCATTTTCTGCGACCTTATTTACTTTTTCGGTATCCTTTTCTCCCAGGGAGCGGGCTAAAAGCGCATTTACGCCGACGGCAGTTCCAACACCGACAGCAATCATAAGATTCTGGATCGGGAAAGCCATAGACACTGCGGTCAGGGCATTTTCGCTGATCATGGCAACAAAAATACTGTCGACAATATTGTAGAGAGCCTGAACGAGCATGGAGATCATGATCGGCAGGGACATTGAGATAATGAGTTTGTCAATCGGCATGACACCCATTTTATTTTCTTCCATAAATCCTCCTTTGTTTAACCTTTGTGTAAAAAATTCCATAATTTACTCCCGGAAAATAAAAACTTCCGGGAGCGCTACCTTCCTATATTAGCATTCCTTTTATCCGAATACAAGGTACAACTTCATCAAATCTTAATGTTTTGACTGATTGGAAATTCATAATTATTCCGTTACAATAAAAGCATGATCATAAAGAGACAGGTTTATGTAAAAATCTATCGAAAACCTGTGGAAAAGGGGAAAACATGTACAGTATACTGGTGTGCGACGATGAGAAAGACATTGTTTCAGCATTAAAAATCTATCTGATGGCGGACGGTTATCAGGTATTTGAGGCATATAACGGAAAAGAGGCGCTTGAGGTGTTAAAGGAACAGGATATTCATCTGGTACTGATGGATATTATGATGCCGGAGATGGATGGGATTGCAGCGATGGTGAAAATCCGTGAGACGAGCAATGTTCCGGTTATTTTACTGACAGCAAATGATACCGACGGCGATATTGTAAATGGACTGGAGCTTGGAGCAGACGATTATATCACAAAACCATTTTCCTTGTCGGTACTGCGCGCAAGAGTGAATACACAGCTTCGAAAAGCGGCGGCAATGAGTGAAAAAGAAAAGGATAACGAACACGTTTACCGCAAAGAGTCGTATGTGTTTGATTTTGACCGGATGAAATTCATGGTGGACGGTAAGGAGATCGAACTCAGTAAGACCGAGCAGAAGTTGTTGCGGATTCTTGTGGAAAATGCGGGCATGAATATGCGCAGAGAACTTTTACTGGATCGTGTCTGGAGCGATGGCGCAGAGTATGTGGATGAGAATGCACTATCGGTATCCATTAAGAGACTTCGGGATAAACTCGGAGCGGAGCATGCGATCAGGACAGTGTATGGAATTGGTTACAGGTGGGAGTGATATGTGGATATTCATAGTGTTTGTCTGCGTGACAGTTACTGCAATTATTATTTTTGTAAATTACAGACGCACAAAGAAAACAATGGATACAATAGAAGAAATGCTGAATGTGGCAGTCAAAGGAGAATTTACAGAGGGACAATTCGACGAGACACGCATGTCGGCTTTGGAGACAAAATTTGCCCATTACTTAAGTGCATCTGCTCTGTCCGCACAAAATGTAGAGGCAGAGAAAAACAAAATAAAAGCATTGATCGCAGACATTTCCCATCAGACAAAAACGCCGATCGCAAATCTTCTCTTATATAGTGAGCTTTTACTGGAAGAGGAGCTTCCACAGCAGATTGAAGGAAATGTGTCTGCAATCCATGAACAGACGCAGAAATTAAAATTTCTGATCGAGTCGCTTGTGAAATTATCACGTCTGGAAAATGGAATTTTACAGCTTGTTCCTCGGATGGAAAAGCTACAGCCAATGTTAGAGCGTGCAGTATGGGAACTGAAACAGAAAGCAGAAGAAAAAGGATTACAGATAAGTTTACATAATACTGATATTGAAGCTTATTTTGATCCGAAGTGGACAGGAGAAGCAATCGGTAATGTAATTGATAATGCGATTAAATACACAGAGCATGGGGAAATATCCGTTTCGGCTATTTCTTATGAAATGTTTGTGAGAATTGACATTGCAGATACCGGATGTGGTATCCGGGAAGAGGAGTTGCCGAAGATTTTTAGGAGGTTCTATCGATCAGAACTGGTAAAGGATGAAGAGGGCGTTGGAATCGGACTTTACCTGACCAGAGAAATTTTGCAGGAGCAGGGTGGCTATATCAAAGTGTCCTCCGTATACGGACAAGGAAGTAAATTTTCCATTTATCTGCCTAAAAATAATTTTTGAAAAAGTACATCAACTATACCGGAATCGCAGAAATATGTTTTTTAAATAGTAAATGGAATTCTTTCAATACTGTAAGAATTTCATTTGCCGTGGAAAGAGTCTGGAAAGAATACTGTGTGATAATCTGTATGTAACAAAAAATGTTATATACAGATTTTTTTGCTTCGCAAAACAAGGAAACAAGGAGGATATATGGATATTTTAAAAGCATGTGGTTTAAGGAAAATATACGGAAGCGGAGAGACAGCCGTACATGCACTGGATGGTGTGGATCTTACGGTGGAGAAGGGCGAGTTTGTGGCAATTGTCGGCACAAGCGGAAGTGGAAAATCAACCCTTTTACATATGTTAGGCGGACTTGACCGACCGACAGAGGGAAAAGTGTTTGTGGATGGAAAAGATATTTTTGCATTGAAGGATGAGGAACTTACGATTTTCAGGAGAAGAAAGATCGGGTTTGTATTTCAGGCGTATAATCTGGTTCCGGTCTTAAATGTCTATGAAAATATCGTGCTGCCGATTGAACTGGACGGTGGAAAGATAGACCGGAAATTTATTGATAGCATTACAGAGACACTTGGATTGCAGCAGAGACTGGATGCACTTCCGGGGCAGCTCTCCGGCGGACAGCAGCAGAGGGTGGCGATCGCAAGGGCATTGGCAGCAGCACCGGCGATCATATTGGCGGATGAGCCTACCGGAAATCTGGACGGAAAGACCAGTCAGGATGTGCTAAGCCTTTTGAAAGTGACCAGCCGGAAATTCGCACAGACCATTGTGATGATCACACACAATGAGGAGATCGCACAGCTTGCAGACCGTATTATTCGAATTGAGGACGGACGTATTATAAAGTAAAAGACACTGACAGGTACAGGACAGATTCGAATAGGAAACGGAGAAAAATTATGAAAGTAAAAAATCAGAAATGCATACGCAGACTAAGCTATAAATCGCTGTGGGCGTCCAGAAAAAGAAATGTTATCGCAATCTTTGCGATTGCTCTTACCACGTTATTATTTACATCACTTTTCACAATTCTTATGTCGTTGAATGAGAGTTATGAAACTTACAATTTCAGACAGGTAGGCGGCTATTCGGACGGAACGTTCAAAGAACTGAGTGAGGAACAGGTGGAAAAAATATCAGCACATCCGGGAATCAGGGAAGCCGGAGAACGCATCGTATGTGGATTTTGCACCACAGGTGTTTTTGGAAAAGTTCCGGCAGAAGTCAGTTACATGGATAAAAACTGTACAAAATGGAGCTATGCGACACCAACGACAGGAAGAGAACCTGAGAAGAGCAATGAGATCGCAATGGACACGGTTGCATTAAAGCTGCTCGGGGTGACACCGGAGCTGGGAGCAAAGGTGACGATAGAGTATCAGGCTGGAGATAAAACGAATGAGGGATTTCAGGAGACAGATACGTTTATTCTGTCAGGATACTGGGAATATGATGATCTGATGCCGGTTCATTATATCAATGTATCAAAAGACTACGTGAAGTCAGTGGAAGAAAAGTGGGTGGCATCAGGAGAGAAAGCTTTCCGGACAGACCTGAATGTCATGCTGCCTTCAAAATTAAATATTGAACAACAGATGCAGAAAATCGACACAGACTTAGGATATGACTGGAATACGAGAGATCAGGAGAACAGTGCCCGTATCGGAGTCAACTGGGGTCTTACTGCTTCACAGCTAAATGCAGGGATGGATCCGGAACTTCTTGCTGCGATCGCAGCATTTCTGCTTCTTGTGATTTTTACCGGATATCTGATCATTTATAATATTTTTCAGATTTCAGTTACCGGAGATATCCGGTTTTACGGGCTGCTTAAGACAATCGGAACAACGCCGCGGCAATTAAAACGAATGATCAGACAGCAGGCATTCCTTTTATGTGTGGTTGGCATTCCGGCCGGACTTCTTCTGGGATATGGAATCGGGGCATGGCTGACACCTATTGTTTTAAAGGGCACAACAGTTGTGGGAACACATGTAACGATCAGCAGTTCCCCGGTTATTTTTGCCGGCTCTGCGATCTTTGCAGTGATCACTGTTTTCCTCTCCTGTACAAAGCCCGGAAAAATGGCAGCAAAAGTTTCTCCGGTGGAAGCAACAAAATATACAGAGTGTGTCAGTGTGAAGAAAAAGCGCCGCAGCTCGCATGGAGCAAAGGTTTATCAGATGGCATTTGCCAATCTGGGAAGAAACAAAAAGAAAACAGTTCTTGTTGTGATATCCCTGGCACTTTCGGTGACACTTTTGAATGTACTCTGTTCTTTTGTGGGTAGTTTTGATACGGAAAAATACATTTCACAACAAACCTGTGCCGATTTTATCGTGAGCAGCACAGATTATTTCCGCTACAATGATGCAGATGAATATATTTCAGAAGAAACAATTGCAGAAATTCAGGAAAATACGAGTGAGACGGTCAGCGGCAGCGGCTATATGACAGATATGACCACAATGGTATGGATGGATACAGAGCAATATAAGAAAATGGCAGTACCGTATCTTGGCGAAGAAAAGCTGGAAGAAGAACTGAAGTATTATGAAAAAAGGGGCAGAGAAATAAAGACGCCAACGGTACTGGAAGGTCTGGATGAAACACTCTTTGAAAAAGTGACGGTACTGGATGGAAAACTGGATCCTTTGTTTGATGAGAATACACATGCAATTGCGATCCGTGTGCACACAGATGATTATGGCAATGTGGAAAATATAGAACGCTATCCTAAAGTGGGGGATACGCTCACCATGGTTTACCAGAATATGTATGAGATTGACACCAGGACAGGTGAACCTGCTGATCCTGCGACAACGCCGGAAGAGTATGTGGAGATCCGTGAGGAAGAACCAAGGGAAGTGGACTATACCGTGTGTGCACTTGTGAAAGTTCCATATGCCATGACATTCCGCTATAGCGGATTAGGATATGACACGATCCTTCCGGCAGAACGGATGAAGGAGGACTGCGGTGCAGAGCTGATCCGGAAATTCTATCTGTTTGATACTCCGGATATGGAAGCGGAAAATGCAGCGGAGCGTTATCTTGCGGAACTTACGGCAGGAGATACTTCTGTTCTGATGTATGAGAGCAAAGCTTCTATCCGAAGTGAATTTGAACAGTTTCAGAAAATGTTTTTCCTTCTGGGCGGTGTTTTGTGTGCGATCATCGGGCTGGTTGGCATTTTAAATTTCTTCAATGCGATTATGACCGGAATCCTTGCAAGAAAAAGAGAGTTTGCAGTGCTACAGTCGGTTGGAATGACAAACCGCCAGTTAAAGCAGATGCTTGTGCAGGAAGGGCTGTTTTACACTGCCGGTTCTGTGGTGGTGGCGTTTCTTCTGTCTTTGGTCTGCGGACCATTATCAGGAGACATGATGGAGAAGATGTTCTGGTTTTGCACTTATCATTTCACCATCCTTCCGGTTATTGCGATGCTTCCGGTGTTTGCTGTGCTCGGCTGCCTGATCCCTGCGGTACTTTATCAGGCGGGAAGCAGACAGAGTATTGTGGAACGGCTGCGGGAGGCAGAGTAAAGAAAATGGAAATTTTGGAAGATATTGGCATTAGATATGCTGGTATCTTCTTTTTTTATATAAAAGAAATTATTGCTAAAAAGTATAAAAAGGTATAAAATAAATACAAAAGTATAAAAACCTATAAAAAAGTATAAAACAATAGAAAAAGTATAAAAAACTATAAAATGTTACAAAAAGTATAAAGAACTATAAACGGCAAAAAATATTGTGAGGTGACTTATGCAGAATCCATTTACAACAACATTTAGCAAAACTCCGGAATATACCTATATACACACAGAAAAAACAGAAGAGATATTAGAAAATTTTGTATATGAAAATCCATCAGAGTCGGTATATAAAATAACAGGCGTCAGAGGTTCCGGGAAAACAGTGATACTTGCGAAGGTGGAAGAAGAATTGAAGAATAATGAAAACAGGTATATAAACTGGCTTGTTTTTGATGTGAATCCAACAAGGGATATCCTCGAACAGATAGCGGCAATGTTAGTCAAAGCCGGTTTCGGTTCAGAAGAGAAAAAAACAACTGGAATCAATATTTCAGCAACAGTGCTGGGCTCTGGCGGTGGAATAGGATATACAGCGGACAAGAGTAATCATTTCTTTGACATTGGTGTAGAAGTTGAAGAAATGATACAGAATGTCCAGAAGAAGGGAAAAAAGATATTAATAGGAATTGATGAAGTATCAAAATCAGAAGAGATGATAAAGTTTGCATCAGAATATGGAAGATGGCTTCGTGCGGGTTATCCGGTTTATTTTGTATGCACTGGTTTATATGAAAATATTCAGGAACTTTGCAATGTCAAAAACCTTACCTTTTTCAGAAGAGCGACGACAGTGAAGACAGAACCTCTGAATATGATAAGAATGACGGAGATGTACAGGAGCAAATTAAACATTGATGTCAGTCAGGCAAGAGAGCTGGCGAAGATTACAAAGGGATATGCCTATGCTTTTCAGGAATTAGGAGTGCTGTGTTTTAAGAAAAAAGAGAATGAGACACTGGAAGATATCCTTTCAAAGTTAAAGTCAGAATTATTTGCATATTCCTATGAAAAAATATGGGAAGAGATGACGGAAATGGATCGATTTCTGGCTGGACTGCTGACAGAAAAGGAAGAATATAAGCGTGATGAAATACTTAAGCTTATGGGTGAAAAGGCAGGCAGTTATTCAATGTACAGGGATCGTTTGATAAAAAGAGGAATATTGAATAACCGACAGGGATATGTCTCACTTGCGCTGCCGTATTTTGCAGATTATATCAAGGAATACTGCTGATAAAACCAGAAACAAATGAAATAAATAGAGATTAGCAAAACAGGCAGCCCCAATGTTCATTACGAACATCGGGGCTGCCTGTTTTTTATACAATAGAGAATATTTTTAATATCCCATTATATAAATGATCTTATAGCTGAATATCTGAAACAGAATTAGCAACCGATTTTAAAATATTTGCAGATCAGATTAAATAATTCAGCGCAATTAGTTGTAAAACACATAGTGACGACCTCCTTATTTTTATTTTTTGATAACGCATAAAGAGTTATCGTTTGTCCTTCAGACAGTTCCAAACCGGTATTCAACTTCGGGGAGAAGCCGGGAACCAATGCTTGAATGTTACAAACATATTTCTTAAGGACAAATGAATTGTAACAAGTTTGTAACAAATAGACAATAGGAGGCGATTGGCAATGCTTCCAATGCATGGAAGAGAGGAAAAAAGCGAAAGAACTTCATCAAATCTTAATGTTTTACCTCATTGGAAGTTCATAAAGAATCCTTTACAATAAGTACATGATCATAAAGGGAATGATTCAGTTACGCACTGAGAACATTCGAATCCGGAGGAGAAGAAAATGTACCGTATATTAGTATGTGATGATGAAAAAGATATTGTTTCCGCATTGAAAATATATCTGATGGCAGACGGTTATCAGGTTTTTGAGGCTTACAACGGCAGAGAGGCGTTGGAAATTTTAAAGAATGAAGATATTCATCTTGTTCTTATGGACATTATGATGCCGGAGATGGACGGCATCACAGCAATGTTGAAAATCCGTGAAGTCAGCAATGTTCCGGTGATTTTGCTCACCGCCAAAAGCGAGGACACCGATAAGGTGCTCGGACTTACCGTGGGCGCAGATGATTATGTGACAAAACCGTTTAATACGGTGGAACTGCAGGCGCGCGTGAAATCCCAGCTCAGGCGTTACATGAAACTGGGAGGCGGCACGGTCAGACCGGACACGATCGTAATCGGTGGGATTGAACTGAATGATGTCACGAAGGAAGTGACACTTGATGGGGATAAAGTGCAGCTGACAAGAACCGAGTATGATATTTTAAAACTTCTGATGCAGCATCCGGGGCAGGTTTTTTCACCGAATGAAATTTATGAGAAAGTGTGGAACGATAATCCATTTCGGAATGAGAATACGGTAGCGGTACATATCAGACATCTGAGGGAGAAAGTGGAGTACAATCCGGCGGAACCAAGACACTTAAAAGTTGTCTGGGGAAGAGGCTATAAAATGGAAGTGTAAGTAAGAAAGGACAGTCGATATGAAACAGTTGAAACAATCGCCCGTGGCAAAAATCATTGCGTGGATTTTGATCACGGTGTCAGCCCTGATGCTGTTGGCAGGCACAGCCGGGGCGTATATCATCAGTGAACTTGGTTTTTATACGAAAAGTGTACAGGAGATCCGGGAGGAGCAGTTTGAGCGGATTGCCGGAAAGTACTCTGCAAGAGTGCTGCAGAATCTGAATAACACGGAAAATGAAACCTATTTTAAGGATACCAACTTCCGGTATGGAGTTGTGGAAGCGTCCAATTACGAGGAATTGGAAAAACTGGATCTGAATCAGCAGAGCACCTATGTGCAGTCGAATTTTGATGAGAAAGTAAGTCTCGACAATCTTCATCTTTTTCAGTGTAATATGAATGCTGACACATCGATTTATGTGGACAACTCTGTGCTTGGCGGGTATTACATTACGCACAGTACCAGAGAGTACAGAAATAAATATATCAATGAATATGTGTATGATACAGATAGCGGTATTTTTTATTATCAGGTGTCAGATGTGTCAGCTGCACAGATTTCAGAAGAAGGAGAAACTGCAGCTGAAATATGGTATTTCCCGGTGTCAGAAGTGAAAGTGACACTGGTGGATGACAGCACAGGAGAGACGACAGACTATGCGTATGTATACAATACGGCAGATAAAGAGTATGAGGCACTGCAGCAGGGGATGTCAGAAGGTGACGGTCAGGCGGTACTTTGTATTACCATCCAGAATGCAAAGGGTGCAGATGAAAATGATCTGCGCAATGTAAAAAATATTCTGGAAAATGCACCGCTGACGTTTTGGAAGCTGACTGCGACCACCTATTCTTATGGAACATCAGACTGGACGGCAGAGATGCGTTATCCATATACGCAGGAACAGCAGACAGAGCAGGTCACAGTGTCAGAGACAGTCGTGAGTGCACCGACAACGGTTACATCGCAGCCGGTAGAGCTTTCCTATATCGGAGGGCTGCCGGATGATATGATAAAAAACCGTACCGATTATGATTCCACCGAGGCAGATTTCCTTTCCACTGTTCAGGGCAGTGATGCAGGAACCGATTACTATGTATTATCTGTGATTCCGGATGCGGATAGTCTTGTAAAAAAAGAGGGTGTCGGAGTCTGGGGCAGCGATTATTTTGTCCAGATAAACTATATTGTGAATCTGGCAGATCACATGAAATACAGCGTGATCCTTGCACTCAGCCTGATCGTGTTTGTGGCAAGCTTTGTCTATCTGGTAAGTGTAGCAGGGCATAAAAAAGATCAGGAACAGGTGCAGGGAAGTTTTCTTTGCAAAGTACCGGCCGATGTGTTTACTGTCATATTTTTAGCAGCAGAATCAAGTCTGGCAGTGGGCATTTCATTGCTTGGCAATGCCGGAAGTCCTGACAACTATGTTTTTTATGCGGCGGCAATGCTTTTTCTGCTTTTATGTGGCGGATGGCTGGCACTTGGGTATCTTATGGATTTTGCAGTGCGTATCAAGCTTGGAAAGTGGTGGAGAAATACACTCATCTATAAAGTGCTCCGTTCAATCTACCGTGGCTGGAACAAAGTGGGCGAGAATAAGTCCATCCTGTGGAAAGGGCTTGCGATTTTTCTTGGCGTAAACTTTTTGGAAGTTCTGATCTTTGTTGTGTTTGGTGTTGATTATTCTAAAATCATGATCGTCTGGTTTGCAGAGAAAGCCGTGATTCTGTTTGCGGGCGGAGAAATCTTAATTCAGATGAAGAGACTTCAGGAAGGCGGAAAACATATCGCGGAGGGCGATATGGATTATCAGATCGACACGGAACATATGCTTCCGGCACTAAAAGAACATGCGGCAGATTTAAACCGCATCAATGAGGGTGTTTCCAAAGCGGTGAACGAAAAAATGAAAAGCGAACGCTTCAAGACAGAATTAATTACCAATGTCTCGCACGACATTAAGACACCGCTTACCTCCATTATCAACTATGTGGATCTGCTGGAAAAAGAGGAGATCCCAAATGAGAATGCAAAGGAATATTTAGAGGTTTTAGAGCGGCAGTCTGCCCGCCTGAAAAAGTTGATCGAAGATTTAATAGAAGCATCCAAAGCGTCAAGCGGAAGCCTTTCCGTGAATCTGGAAAAACTCGAGGCAGGGGTGTTCCTCGTGCAGACTGTAGGGGAATTTAAGGAGAAAACGGAGAAGAACAAATTAGATCTTCAGATCAAAAAGCCGGAAGAACCGATTTATATTATGGCGGATGGCAGACATTTCTGGCGTGTTATTGATAATTTGATGAACAACATCTGCAAATATGCACAGCCGGAGACA
>ENA-OPAA01000254-OPAA01000254.1-human-gut-metagenome-genome-assembly--contig:-NODE-254-length-38845-cov-10.088502_pt1 | contig 38845 bp, 31 predicted proteins | sample MGYA00241049_ERZ501414 | MGnify/ENA primary metagenome ERZ501414 (study PRJEB25962, sample SAMEA2042520) | human gut metagenome | biome: human gut; feature: human-associated habitat; material: faeces... | reverse complement strand
TCATAGGCTCGCCTCCTTCAATATGTCTATATCGCTATTATATTTGATGTTCCGACAAAAGCCCAGGATAAAACGCAGAAAACAGATTTATTCCAGTTCCACATTCTTTTTTCGCTCCTGTTCCTGCTGTGGCGTGGAAAGAAAATCCTCCACATTCCTGCGCATGGCTGCATAGTCCTGTTCTTCCCGCTGGGCTTTCTGCAATTCAGCTTTCAGAGCGGCCTTCTTTACGTTGAGGTCGTCCATTTCAGCCTGCATCCGCTCCGTGACAGGCAGCGGAACCGCACCCAGCCGCTTGCACTCCCTGGCGGCGGCTTCAAAAAGGATGATCTCGCTCTCATGGCCTCGCAGAAACTTTTCCTTATCCCTGGACGCCTTATAGCGGTTATAGATTGGTTTGAGCTGGCGGTAGGTGGAGACGTGCTTCATCTTCAAGGCCAGTTCGTCGATTTTTGCCCCGGTATCCCGAAGATCCGCTTTGAGACGGGCAACGGAGGCGGATGCTGCCTCGCACCGATCCAACAATTCCTCATAGCTGCCGATACCATGCTCCGTCAAAAAGTTGGAGGTATCCGCAATACGTTTCAGATTTTCGATGGTCGCCCAGCGGCGATAGCCCGCACTCTGCTGTGCCTTGATGTTGTTCTGGATATCAATGAGCAGGCTGATCTTTCCGTCCTGCCGTTTCGGTTGGCGGGAAGGTCTGGATCGTCCGGCGATCCGGGCAGCAAGGGCTTCTTCGGTGTAGTCAACCCCCAGCGTTTTCAGACGGGTGAACCGGTCCTGATCCGGCGCGCTGGCAGAGATATACTTGCCGCGCTTGATCTCATAACCTTCCCTCTGCAGACGGCGAAGCAGTTCTTCCAGGTTGGAACAGGCTGGCAGGAGCCGGTCGATGGCCGCTTTCAGCTTTGCCTTATAGCTGGTGCCGTTCTGCGTAGCCTGATGTTCAATATAGCTCTTGCCCTTGTCCTGTCCTGGGATGATGACAGACAGACCGTGTTCCTTGCAAAGCCGGTCGGAGGTACGGCGGATATCGTGATAGCTTCGCTTGTTGGAATGATAGTGCTTATGATCCGCAAAGCTGACCGCATTGAAAATCAGGTGATTATGAACATGATCTTTGTCTATATGAGTGGTAAGTACAAACTCATACTTGCCGCCCAGGATTTCTTTTGCAAGTTCCATGCCGATATCATGAGCCTGTTCCGGCGTGACCTCTCCAGGCTGAAAGGCTTGGATCAGGTGACGGCCCAGGTTCGATCCCTTGTCGATGGCATGACGGCGGGTCCAGGCAAATTCGATATCCGCAGTTTCGGCGGCGCAGCCATAGGAGGATACAAGCAGCTTTCCGTCCGTCTTTTCCGGGTTGCAGATATAGTCAATGGCTGCTTTCAGCGTTGATTTGATAGGATGTGTCTTTGTAACTGCCATATCTCATTCAGCCTCTCCCGTATCTCGCTCATGTCGGCCTGATACGCAGGGCCTCCGGCATTGATCCGCTTGGCGATCTGGTTGATATTCCGGCCGATGGCGGAAAGCTCTTTGGTGAATGCCTTGATATCTGCGGTGTCTGTATAGATGATATACCCGTCAATCGCCATCTTGCGGAGGTAGGCGCCATATCTGCGCGTGGGGAGCTGGCTCATTTTCTCATCTATGAGCCGTTTTTCGTCCTCCGTGACATAGAATTTCATTTGGATATTCCGTTTTCGATTTGCCATGCGCCGCCTCCGTTCTTTATAAGGGTTTGGGACTATCCCAACAAGCAATTTTGAATTTTCGGGCAAGGGACCTGAAAATCAGAAAAATCGCAAGCGGGTACTCGCTTGCTGTGCTTGCTGACTACTTCGTACCCCCGTATTCCTTCCGCTACCCATACTACAATCTGAATGGGGCCTTTTGGCCACATCTGCGGATTTTTGCAAAAGAAAAACGCCATGAACTACCTGTTCATAGCGTTCCTTACACCGTATTCAATTTTCTCCCTCGCCGTCTGCTCTTGCATCCAGTAGCGCTTGCGCCGTTGCCGTAAGGATTTTGATTTCCGCATCCGTCAGCTCGTCCAACAGCGTTTCAAACTGCATACGCTCCGTAGACTTGCCCTCCATAGCTTCGCCATGAAGAATCTGATCCACGGAGATATGATACCGGGACATCAGCTCTAAGAATACCTGTACGCTGGGATGCTGTCCCTTATTCTCGATGTTGGCGAGATAGCGCGGCGAAATAAACAGCGCATCAGCTGCCTTATTCCGGGATTCTTTCTGCTTTGTGCGCCCGGCTTTGATTGCTGCGCCATACGGCTTGAAGTCGATTTTCGCAACAGGCCGCTTATCTTTCTTCGTTCTTTTAGACATATCCATTCACCCTACTACATTCTACTGTTCACCTCATTTTCAAGGATATGCTTTATTAGTTCATTGTATTAGCTTAAATACTTCCTATTATTCACATTCGGTCTATTGCTATTATTCGTTTGACCGTATATAATATATCATGGTAGGTTTTGAACAGAAAGGACGGGTACGAATATGGAATATATATCTTGTGCGGAAGCAGCGGAAAAATGGGGAATTTCTGCGAGACGGGTGCAGAAACTTTGCGAGGATAACCGCATACCCAGCGCGGTGAAGTTCAGCCGCGTTTGGTTAATTCCCAAAGACGCAGAAAAACCTGTTGATGGGAGAAGAATAGACAGTAAGATAATTGATAAATAGTTGAAAAATGAGCACTACACTTAATTGTTAGGAGGTGTGTAAAGTGGGAGCAAAAATCTTAATCGCTGACGATGAAAGCGACATTGTTTCTATGCTCGGCAGCTTTTTTGAAAGCAAGGGCTTTCGTGTCCTGCCCGCTTTCAATGGTGCAGAAGCACTAAAGCAAGTGGAAAAACAACCGGATATTATTTTGCTTGACATCAATATGCCCGGAACAGACGGGTTAGAAGTTTGCAAGCGTATCCGCGATCACATATCCTGCCCGATCCTTTTTCTGACTGCTCGAATCGAAGATACAGATAAGGTAAAAGGCTTTACTGTTGGCGGCGATGATTACATTGTGAAGCCCTTTTCACTTATGGAACTTGAAGCGCGGGTGCGCGCTCATCTGCGCCGGGAAGCACGACACAATTTTGAAGCACAAGTCAAGTTTTCCGGTGATTTGACGATTGACTATTCAGAACGTTGCTTGTTCTTTGGCGATAAGCGTGTCGGTCTTGCAAAAAAGGAATTTGATATTGTGGAACTGCTTTCTCAAAATCCAGGACAGATCTTTGATAAAGAACGGATATATGAGCGTATTTGGGGTTATGACAGCGAGGGCGACAGCAGCGTTGTGGCAGAGCATATCCGCAGAATACGATCCAAAATCGCGGCATATACCGACCGCATATATATTGAAACGGTTTGGGGGTGTGGATACAAATGGGTCAAGTAAATTGCCGCAAGCACTATTTATCTCTCCGAAAAAGCCTTGTTCTCTATGTAATTGCCTTTGTTGTACTCGCAGTTTTTCTTTCCGTAGCCACTTTTTTTATTTGCGGCAGTGCTGCTGAAGATATTAGATCATCTTATCCCCCGTCCGGCGAAAAATATTATTTGACAAATGAACAGGGGGAACAGTTGGGCGACGGCGCTTACATCGGGACAGTGCCCGTCCCGATGTCTAAAGAGGACGAGCGTACCATTGCGCTACTGGAGAAACTTCCCATTGTTGCAACTCCTATCTATTCTGCATTCTGTATTATCGCTGCTGCGCTGCTGTTTTACAGAAACAGGCTGAAAAAGCCGCTTGTGGAACTGCGGACTGCTTCTGAAAAAATAGCGAACAATGACTTGGACTTTTCAATCGACTATGATAACAACGATGAATTGGGGCAGCTTTGCGCGTCCTTTGAAATCATGCGGACAACCCTTGCGGACAATTTCTCTAAAATGTGGCGGCAAGTTGAAGAACGAAAAGCACTCAACGCCGCTTTTGCTCACGATTTGCGTACCCCTCTAACAGTACTAAAAGGCTATAATGAAATGCTGCAAGCCAGCGAAAATCCTCAAACACAAGAAACCGCCGCCATAATGGGCAAACATATCTCCCGTATGGAAAGCTATGTGAGCAGTATGAGCAATCTTAGGCGCATGGAAGATGCGCAGCCGGAGTACAAGTTGATAGACTTGCAGACAGTGGCATCTTCTTTGTATGACAGCGCAAAAATCGTATGTGCGAAAAACGGAAAAGAATTGATTTTACAAAATGACATGCCTGTTTCGCAGTTATCCCTTGATGGGGCCTTTGTTTCACAGGTCAGCAATAACCTGATCTCCAACGCGGTTCGGTATGCCCGGACTGCGGTGACAATCTCTTTTGCCTTGCGTGACAATGGTCTGCTGCTTTCCGTATCGGATGATGGAAAGGGGTTTGACAAAAACGGTCTGCAAAAAGCCACCAGTCCATATTACACAGAGGAAAGCAACCATTCCGAGCATTTTGGACTTGGGCTGTATATTTGCAAGCTGCTTTGTGAACACCACAACGGCTATTTGAAGATCGAAAATACTGCATCCGGGGCAAAGGTATCCGCCTACTTCAAATCTCCTGCCTTGTAGATAAAAAGTAGATATTTTCCCTCTATACTCTCCATGAAAACACATGGAGAGTATTTTTTTGCTCCCTATGGAGAAAGGGGCTTTTTATGGAATTAAAAACGATCGGACTGACAAAAAAGTTCGGTTCCAAAACCGCCGTGGACAATTTGAATATTACCTTAACAAATGGCGTCTACGGCTTACTGGGTGCAAATGGCGCAGGGAAAACAACGCTTATGCGTCTGCTCTGCAATATCCAAAATCCTACTTCCGGGAAAATTCTGCTGAACGGGAAAAACATTGTGGGGCTGGGTGAACGCTATCGCAATCTTTTGGGCTACTTGCCCCAGCACTTCGGATATTACCCGGATTTTTCAGCGTTTGACTTTCTGCTCTATGTTTCTGCCCTAAAAGGATTGGACGAGAAGGCGGCGCGGAAGAAGTCAAAGGAGCTGCTGGAAGCAGTAGACTTATCGAGAGAAAGTAAGCACAAAATCAAAACCTTTTCCGGGGGCATGAAGCAGCGTTTGGGGATTGCACAGGCCATGCTCAATGACCCCCATATTTTGATTTTAGACGAGCCGACGGCGGGGCTTGACCCGAAAGAACGCGTCCGTTTCCGCAATTTGATCAGCGCCTTTTCCAAAGACCGCATTGTGATCCTGTCTACGCATATTGTTTCCGATGTGGAGTTTATTGCGGAGGAAATCATCATGATGAAATCCGGGCAAATCATTCACTTTGGAAATCCGCAGGAGATCACTTCTGAAATCGACGGCCAAGTGTGGGAATGTACGGTTCCGACTGCCTATGCGGAAAAATACGCGGCTGCCTACAACACAAGCAACTTGCGAAACACCAGCGAAAACCAGACAATTTTACGGATCATTGGAGATCGTCCGCCGATGGAAAATGCAGTAAGGGTGCAGCCTACTTTGGAAGATTTGTACCTGTTCTATTTCAAAGGGGGCTGTGAAGAATGAAAAAACTGATTCTTTTTGAACTGCGGAAAGTGTTTTCAAAGCGTTTGGCGCTCATCGCTCTAATTGGAATTATCCTGTTCTCTGCCTTGCTATCCTTTTCCACCTTTCAAAACAAATATGCGTTTGACCAAAATATCGGTAAAGGTACTGGCAAAACAGCAGTAGAAATCGACAAGGAAATTGCAGCGAAATATGAAGGAATCCTGACAGACAAAAAAGTGCAGCAAATGATGTCTGATTTTGCACCGACATCAGATTTACAAGGATTGAGTGCAATCTATGTTTATCAAAACGCCATGCAATCGGCAGCCTTTTCACGGTTTTCTGATAAAGAGGGAAATTGGAACGGATTAAGTGTTTCTGATGTATTTGGCAATGAAGAAATCAAAATTGGCTATGTGGACGGTTGGCTTTCCACCAGCCGAAACATGGTGCGGGTTTTTGTCGCGCTTGCTCTTGCGGTTATCATCATGCTTGCTCCGATTTTCTCCGGCGAGTATGAAGGTGTTGATAATATCATATTGACAAGCAAGTACGGTAAAACCAAATGCGCTACTGCAAAGGTGGTTGCAGGTATTATCACCGCCATTCTCACTACCACGCTGATTGCAGCATTTAACCTGCTTCTTGCTTTTGTTTTTTATGGAACAGAAGGGTTGGATTGCAGTATTCTATTTGCCCCCAGTGACTATGTGGAAGCGTTTATCCCTTTTAATATCACCTGCGGTACGCTGCTCAAATATCAAATTCTGCTGGCATTTACCTGTACGCTTAGCGTTACGGGAATTACACTGTTCCTATCTGCAATCAGTAAAAATCAGATTGTAGCTTTGGTTGCGGCGATGGCAATTTTTCTTTTTCCCGTTTTGCTGCCGATCACCGAAGTAAATCCATTGTTCCGATTGGTTGGACTTCTTCCGATCTATCATGTACTGGCCATTTCGCTCCTGTCGGTGGAACAAATGAGTAACGGGATGCTGTATGCGATATGGGCAATCCCGGCAGCACTGCTCTTTTTGGGAGTTGGTGCAGGTATCTCTCGCCGTGTATTTGCAAAGCATCAAGTTTTATAAATCATTCGCACAGAGCCGCTAACAGCAGATTTGCGCGAAATAAAAAACGGCGGCTTTAATCCGAAATCAAAGCCGCCGTTTTCTTTTCGAAAAATAAGAATACGGGGGGTGTGTTAAAGTCGCCCTTTTTTAAGGACACGGCGGTATCTGGGAGGTATTGCCGTGTCCTTTTTGCTTTTTCGCAACGTCCATGATCTGCACCAGTTAAAAAAAGCGTAGCCCCTCCATCGGACTATTCCGGCTATGAGTATGAACACAGAAATCATGTAAATAGATTTTATAATTCTTCTGCGCCTGTCTGCGTTTTGCAGACAGGCGCTTTTTGTCGTTATCGGGGATGTTTCTACTGTCCCCGCGCTCCGCCCCTTGCCTGATCCGGCCACCCACCCGATCAGGACGAAAGGAGCGCACAAATGAGCGACAGAAAAAATAATTTTGATTTTTCCCGGCAGAGCTGGCCAAAACAGCCTTCCGCAGAACGAGTAGTGGGCGAAAGGGGAAGAAAAGAACTGCCTCCCGGCACGAAGGGAGGTGAGAACATGAAACCTGATCGCCACGCCGAACACAAGCAGCACGCCTTTGACAGCTTTTGCAAAAAGGTCTTGAAGTGCGAGGCCTGCAATGGCTATCGAGAGATCAGCCGCAGGAAGAAGCACAGCATCCCTTTCAGCGAACTGCCGGAGGACGCAATGGAGCAGCTTGCGGCCTATGACCGTTATCCCTGGGAGTACAACACCTTCATTCTTGGCGGTGATGTGATCCTGATCGAAAACGATCTGCTGGCCGATGCGCTGAACGCCTTGCCTCAGGACAACCGGGATATCCTTCTGATGTACTGGTTCCTGGAAATGGCGGACCGTGAGATCGCGGAGCGTATGAACCTGGCCCGCAGGACGATCAACAACCGCAGGCTGAAATCCTATCGGCTGCTGAAAGAGCTGATGGGAGGTGATACGGATGCGTGACACCGCAGCTTCCCGGAATAATCTTCTTCCTTATCCGGTCATTACCGCCGCTGTCCAGGGCGACCCTGACGCGGTAAACCGTGTGATCGGCCACTACTCCGGTTACATAGCGGCGCTTTCCACAAGGACAACAACCTATGATCCTCAGGGCTGTCCTCATTCTCAGGTGGACGATGATCTGCGCCGCAGGCTGGAAACGAAGCTGATTATTGCGATTCTGGATTTTGACCTGACCTGATCCAGATGACCGCCGTGCGTTCCCCTTTCCGCATGGTGTGTTCCGCACCTTGACAAAGAAAGCCCGTTGGGAGGCCAGCGCCGCAGTATAAGGCAAACGGATACATTCTTGTTTGTGCCGAGCCATACGGCCGGTGCGCCATGACCTCGTTTCAAGTCCGCAGGACGGGACCACTGTAACGGGCGAGCGAACAGCACCAGACCGCAAAGCAAGCGTGGCAGCTTGCAGGCGATGACACACGGGCAGGGTCAAAGATACTCGCGCATTGAACGCCCACAAAGCATTGTGCGCCGCACCCATCAGCATGGGCCGGGGTTAGACTCCCGTGGAGCTGTGCCAGCAGCCGTCCGTTTTGCCTCTTTCATTGCTATCTTTATGCTTTATGAAAGGGGATTTTATCATGCAAGATAAAGCTACAAATCCCGGCAAGACCAGCAGGCCAGAGAAAAATCCTCTGGATGCAAAAACGACCTATCACATTGGCAATCGGTCGTTCGTTGTTGAGCCGGTTTTCAAAGAAGAAAGCCCGGATACCCTGGGCAGCGTTCTCCTTCGCCTGATGAAGTCCGAGAGTGAAAAGCTGTAAATAGCTTTCAAACCCGGCTGACAGAGGCAGCAAATGGCGGTATAATGTGTTCGTACAAGTATATTTGCTATTCGACTGCCTTGACGGAAGGAGGACTTATGAAACAGTCGAATAACAAAAAATCCCGTGACGTGACCGCCTTTCTCTATGAAAGACTTTCCCGTGACGATAATCTTGAAGGCGAAAGCTACAGCATCGGCAATCAAAAGAAGTTGCTTGCCAAAGTCGCAAAGGAAAAGGGCTACACAAATCTGGTTCATTTCCTGGATGACGGTATTTCCGGCGTGACGATGGATCGCCCCGGCTTCGTGGAAATGATCCGCCAGTTGGAACAGGGAAAAGCCGCCGCTATCTTTGTCAAAGACCTCTCGCGCCTGGGGCGCAACTACATTGAGGTCGGACGTTTGACAGAGGAATTTTTCCCGGACCATGATATCCGTCTGGTGGCCGTTTCGGATAACATCGACACGGCGGAGGGCGAAAATGAGCTTGCCCCGATCCGCAACCTGTTCAACGAGTGGTATGCCCGCGATATCAGCAAAAAGCGGCGCATCAGCAATAAGATCAAGGGCAATGCCGGTGAGCCGATGGGCCAGCCTCCCTATGGTTACATCAAGGACCCGAATGATCCAAAGCATTGGATCGTGGATGACGAGGCAGCCCAGGTTGTGCGCCGCGTTTACAGCATGACTTTGGAGGGGTTCGGAACAGAGCAGATTGCCGCCCAGCTTGAAAAGGACGATGTCCTGACCCCGCGGGCCTACTGGCTCACGAAGGGCATCAAACGCCCCGGCAAGGGCAAACAGCAGCCGCCTACCAAGTGGAACAGCTCCACAATAACCAAAATTCTCTCCCTGCAGGAATACTGTGGTGACATTCTCAATTTCAAAACTTATTCCAAATCCTACAAGAATAAGAAGCGAATCGACAATGACCGTGAGAATTGGGTGGTGTTCCAGGACGTCCATGAGGCGATCATCGAGCGTGCTGTGTATGAGCAGGTGCAGCAGAAGCGGGGCAAAATCCGTAAGCGCCGCACCAACAATGGAGAACACAATATGTTTTCCGGCCTGTTGGTCTGCGCCGATTGCGGCAGTAACCTTCACTTTCACTTCAATCAGGGCAATCCGGAGATCAAGTATTTCAACTGCTCCAACTACAAGGGCAATCGCGGCACCTGCACCTCTACCCATTATGTCCGCGTAGACTTCCTGGAGGAAGTAGTGCTGGGAGAGATACGGCGCTTAATGAAATTCGCCAGCCTCTATGAGGACGAATTTGTAAAAGCTGTGGTCGGTCATTCCCAGCAGGCAGAACAGACAGACCGCAAGCTGAAGGAAAAAGAGCTAAGAACGCTCCTTGCCCGTGATGAAGAATTGGACGGCCTTTTTGAGCGCATCTATGAGGACAATGTTTCCGGCAAGCTCTCCGATGACCGCTTCGCAAAAATGTCCCGGCGGTATGAGGACGAGCAAAAGGAGCTGGCGGAGAAAATAAAAAAGCTCCGCTCCGAGATAGAGAAGCAGAGCAGCCGTTCCATGACAACGGATATGTTTATCGGTCTTGTCCGCAAGTACACCAGAGCGAGAAAACTGACGCCCAGGATGCTGAACGAACTGATTGAGAAGATTGAAGTGTTCAATGCTGAGAAGATCGACGGCGTATGGGAGCAGCGGCTTCGCATCCACTATAACTGCGTCGGAACGATTGAGATTCCAACGGTGCTGCCCCTGCCGATCCCGGAAGTGTCCGTAAATACAAGAAAAGGCGTAGTCGTCAACTACGCCCCCTGTGAACTCGCTGTATAAAAAGCGAGTGTTCTTACAGCCTTTCAAATGCTATAAGAACACTCGCCATGCTGCGGCGGGCAGGAGCTTGCACAAAAGGCTCAGGAATTTATACTGTGCGCCGGCAACATAAACGACTGCCGGATTCTTTTTCTCCACAATACCGGCGATGTACCGTCCAATGCGTGCCGGGTCCATGCCGTTTTGCTCGTCATGCTCCATCTGACTGACGCTCCGGGAGATGCGCCCACCGTATTCATCATCGCCGAGAATACTTTTCTGACGTGCTTTTGTAAATCCGGTGCAGATGTCACCCAATTCTACGACGGTAACATGGATGCCGTAGGGCTTGACTTCGTTTGCCAGAGCGTAAGAGTAAGAAGAAACGGCGGCTTTGCTTGCAGAGTAGAAGGTCTGGAACGGAATGTGTGCTACGGCGGCAACGGAGCTGATGTTCACAATATGCCCCTTCCCTTGATGGCGCATGAAGGGGAGAACTGCTTTATTTACATTGACCGTTCCGAAGAAATTTACGTCAAACTGTGCTTTGGCTTGCTCCATGGACGTAAACTCCACCGCACCGGAAATGCCAAAACCTGCACAGTTGATCACCGCATCAATTTTGGTCTCTTTTTGGAGGACCTGCTGCACGGCGGCGGTGACAGCGTCTTCATCGGTCACATCGACGGACAGATGGGTGACGCCCTCCAGAGGGATATTTCTGCGGCTGAACTCATAGACGATGCAGCCGTTCTCCTTCAGAGCGGATGCCGTGCACCGCCCGATGCCGGAGCTTCCTCCGGTAACGATGACCACCTTGTTGTTTTCTCCCACCATGATTTTCCTCCTGAAAATGTTGATCTGGTTCGAGTATACCGCATCGCAGGGCGGCTGTCTATACGGATAGCCGGATCGTGGAAAAGTACAGGGATCAACTTGCGTAAATTTTCACGCAGATTGGCCTCTCTTTTTTACACAACCAATGCCAATTAGCGCTTGAAAACGAAATGCTGCGCAAGTATACTATACTAGTTATATTGTACAAGCTTGATCACAAATCAGTATGCCAGTTGACCATAAAAGACATACCAGAATTGAAGCGTGCGGCGGGGTCGAAACCCTACGAGGATGAAAATGAAATTCGATAGAAGACTTACAGATGAAATCTACACTTCCGATACGGTAAGGCTGGGAAAAAATGCATTTCAGGCCATGCAGGAGACGATCTATCATAATGGCGGTGTCGGAACCATTACCGGGTACTATGATGCCGAATTGTCGATCCTGTCGGTCAGTGATCTGTTGCTGCATAATCTGAACCACAGCTATGCATCCCTGATGGAACAGACAAAGGGTTCGCTGAAGAATCTTTTCTATAAGAAAGATGCCGCATTCCTTGACAATGCACGCTTTCGTCAGCTCCAAGGCGAAGGGGAAGGCCGGATCCTCACGGCAGATGGGGCTCCCGTCTATGTGCGTCTCTACAAAAAAGATGCAGTCGATACGGATGGAACACCGATCTGGATCATGTCAGTACAGATGAACTGGGCGTATGAGAACCTTGCGCTGGTTAATGAATCCATCCATTCTGCACTATGGTATTTTGAGTGTAATGAAAACGGTGAGATCGTTCATGTGAACTGGAGCCATGCGTTCCGGCAGATCCTTGGATATCATGACATTCTGGATTTTCCGAACAAACTGGATTCGTGGTCGAACCTTCTGCACCCGGAGGACTATGACCGGGTAATGCAGCTGCTTTTGGAAGCGATTGCGGACAAAGCCAATACTACAAAGTATAATGTTGAGTACCGACTGAAAATGCAGGATGGCCAATACCACTGGTTCCGGGCATCGGCGGAAGTGATACGCCGTCTGGATGGCTCGGCCAATCGAATTGCCGGAATCATCAGCAACATTGACGCGGAAAAAAGAAGCCGAATGCAGGCGCAGCGGGCAGCGGCATTTCACCGTGCATTTACCAGCGCAAACCTCTGCGAATACTATGTAAATCTGGAAGAGAACACCTTTGATCCTTTCAAAGTGGAGCCCTCTTTGATGACGGCCTTTGAGCAGAACCACACATGGGATGGACTAGTCAGATTCCTTGTGGATAACTATGTGGTTGAAGAGGACAAAAAGTCTGTAACGGATTTCTACAATCGCGCCTACATCACGGAAAAACTAAAGGGGCTTGAGACGGAGCTGCGTCAGGAGTGCCGCATCGTTCTGGATGGGGAGGAACGATGGGTCAGCAACGTGGTCATGCGCGGCGAGATTGAAGATTCCGAATATGCGATGATTTTTCTGCGGGACATCACAGAGTCCAAAGCAGAGACGGCACGGCGGATGCAGATGGCCTCAGATAACGCATCGATGGATCTTTTGATCAAGAGTATGGTGCGTCTGCTGGACCGCTTTGTCGTCTGCGATCTGGAGAATGACCGGTATCGGTTCTATAATCTGCAAGGTGAAATGATATACGCGCCGACGGGAACCTACCATGATTTTGTGGAGCAGGTGGCTGTAAGGTATAAGACGTTGGAGCCATTGGCGGCGATAGACGCATTGTTCTCACCGGAAAATATCCGCAAGAATCTGCAGGGCGAGAACGACATCTACAAATTTGAATACTGCTCCATGGATGAGAACACCTATAAGATCGCTTCCTTCATTCCGCTGGAGTGGGATGGCACAAAGCTGGTCAAAGCACTGTTGGCATCTATGGATGTGTCACAGGAGAAAAAGGCCGAGATCGAATCCCATAAGGCACTGAAGGATGCGTACCGGGCGGCGGAAAACGCAAGCCGCGCCAAGACAGAATTTCTCTCCAATATGTCCCATGATATCCGTACACCGATGAATGCAATCATTGGCTTGACCGCCATTGCGGGTGCGAATATCGAGAGTCAGGACAGGGTGGTCGAGTGCCTTGGCAAGATCACAAAGTCGAGTCGTCATCTGTTGGGACTGATCAATGAAGTGCTGGATATGGCCAGAATCGAGAGCGGGCGAATGAGCCTTGCCGAGGAGGATTTCAGCCTGCCGGAGCTGGTCGATAACCTGCTCACCCTCACAAAACCGGCAATCGACGAGCACAAGCATCAGCTCGAAGTCCATGTTGAGCACATCGAGCACGAAGCTGTCTGCGGCGACAGCCTGCGCATCCAGCAGGTCTTTGTGAACCTGATGAGCAACGCCGTCAAGTACACCCCGGATGGCGGAAACATCACCCTTACGATCAAGGAAAAACCGAACGGCTTCTCGGAGCTTGGCTGCTACGAGTTTTCCATCGAGGACAACGGCATCGGCATGACGCCGGAATTCCAGAAGATCATGTTCGAGCCGTTCAGCCGGGCAGACGATCACCGGACGACCAAGGTGCAGGGCACCGGTCTTGGCATGGCCATTGCAAGAAACATTGTCAACCTGATGAATGGTGACATTCAGGTCGAAAGCGCTCCCAACAAGGGAACGAAGATCACGGTCACGGTCTATCTGAAGCTTCAGGAGAACGAGAAGGAACAGGAAAAAGAACTGCTCGATCTGCCGGTACTGGTCGTGGACGATGACAAGACCTGCTGCGAAAGCACCGTTGCAACCCTTCAGGAGATCGGCATAGCGGGCGAATGGGTCCTGACCGGTAAGGAAGCCGTGGAACGCTGCGCGGCGCGGCACAAGACCGGCCGCGACTATTTTGCGGTGATCCTGGACTGGAAGATGCCGGAGATGGACGGCATCGCAACGGCCAGAAGGATTCGGGAATGCGTCGGGGAGGAAGTCACGATCATCATCCTGACTTCCTTTGATTTCAGCGAGATCGAAGAAGAAGCCAGAGCAGTGGGCGTGAATGCGTTTATGGCAAAACCGCTGTTCCGTTCCCGTCTGACGGCAACTCTGCGGCAGTTTACATCCGGGAAGAAGGAGAAAAACGCCCGGAACTATCTGGAAGACTTTGCGAAGGAAAACTATGCGGGCAAGCGGATCCTTCTTGTGGAAGATAACGAGCTGAACCGTGAGATCGCAACCGAGATCATAGGCATGACGGGCGTGACCATCGACAGCGCCGAAAACGGAAAAATTGCAGTCGAAAAGGTGATGGAAGCGCCAGAAAAGTGGTATGATCTCATTTTTATGGACATCCAGATGCCCATCATGAATGGTTACGAAGCCACTGCTGCGATCCGTGCGCTTGCCGGCAGCCGGGGCAAAGTGCCCATCATTGCCATGACGGCAAATGCCTTTGCCGAGGACGTGCAGCTGGCAAAGAACACCGGCATGAACGAGCATATCGCCAAACCGCTTGATTTGAATAAGCTGAACGATGTGCTGAAACAGTGGCTGTGATCTGTGCATTGCCGTAAGGCGCGTGATACTGTTGACCGGGCAATCAAAAAGCATGAAATGAAGAACGCCGAGGAATCCCTTCCCATGTGGGAGGAACCCTCGGCGTTCTTTAGTTTATATAGCAGCGGTCCTGTTTTATAAGCCAATCTTCACACAGCCGCTGCGCTTCATCCTTTGTGCAGCAGGTGCAGTTGAAAAGTTTGCCACGGATAGAGCAGTAAGTGTAGTGTACTCTCGGGACTCCATTGGCATCTCGAAAATCAACGCAGCGGTCCTCACCGGGCAGCAGATAGATCGTATCCACGTTCAACAGCTCCTTTTCACTATGTTCGTGTGCAAACCGCACAACACGCAACGTCTGCTATTGTACCATGAACCATCAAATTCTTCTATTGACCCTTGCGCCAAAAAGGTACAGGCTTTTTCGTAGGATGTGACGATTGACATCCTCAAAAGCATTTCGCAGGGAGGCGCAGCCTGCATTGAAAATGCAGATCAAAGGGGTTTGGGGCGCTTTCTCAGCAAGCATTTTGCAACGCAAAAAGTGTTTTTGTATAGACGAAAACATTGCTTGCTGGGTCACTTTTCGTCCGGGGCGCTGCCGCTGCCGGAGTTCAGGATCGCCACGAACTGCTGCAGCTGCTTGAGGGAGCTGACACCCAGTTTTTCGTAGATGTTCTTGTTGTGGAAGCGCAGGGTGCTGTCCTTGATGTCCAGCTGCTCCACGATCTCCCGGGTGCGCAGCCCGGCGGCGTAGCCGTCAAAGATGCGGCGTTCGGTCTTGGTCAGGGTGGGAATGCCCGCCACAAAGGTCTGAAAGGCATCGGGCACCGACTCGTTGCGGCACACGTCCGCCAGCCGGGACAGCTCAGTCTGCATCTGCTGGCGTTCCAGCTGCAGCTCGTCCATCCGCCGCCGGGACTCCCGCCGGTCCTCCTCGAACTGCCGGAACGCAGGCGAGAGGATGCGCCGATGGAAGTTCATGCAGCAGAACACCACGAAAAAGGCGATGAACAGGCCGATGAGCAGCATCTGCAGATTGCCGGAAAAGACCAGTCTCCGGTAGTCTGCCATGGGGATGCACACCGCCAGCCGGTAGGACTGGTTCTCGCTCAGGCGGCACAGCTGGGAGATGCCCGCATAGGCGCTGTCGGGGCCGGTCAACTGGGTCAGCCCGCCGCCCATGCTGCGCAGCACCAGCGTGTTCCGGGGGGCATGGTAGTAGCCGCCGGTGGTGCCGCTGCTGAGGGCGGCATCGGCGGCAAGGCCGTCCCCCGCCGGGGCCAGCAGGCAGCTCAGCCGGTCAAAGCCGGTGGGCTGGGCAAAGTTCTGCTTGAAGTAGCTCTCGCTAATCTCAAAGCCGCACAGCCCGTATATCGTGCCGTCCCGCCCCCGCAGGGGCAGCAAAAACAACTGCACCTCCTCCGAGGTGCCGGGCAGCTCGAACCGCTCGGTCAGCGTGTAAGACTGGTACAGCGGGGCGCTGCCGGGGGTCATCCAGCGGTCGTAGTCCGGGAACTGGTCGGTCTGGAACTCCATGCGCCACTTGCGGTGGGGCATCACGCTATGGGCCTTGCCCACCTCCGCACTGCCCCGGTACAACAGCAGGGGCACGGTGGGGGTGTCGGCACCGCTTTTCTGCACATACAGCCCGGCGCGGGAATGCTCTGCTCCCTCCATGCGGGTGTTGACGGTGGCATCCAGCAGCACAAAAGCGCCGGAACAGCCGGTCTGGCGCAGACGGCGGCACAGCGGCTCGATCATTTCTTCTTCCAGTGCGTTCAGCACCTCGGGGGAGTCGTTCAGCTGGGCAAAGGACATCTGCCGCAGAGCAAGCTCCTTGTCCACCTCTGCGCTCATGTCTTCGGACAGGTTCACACCCATGACCGCCAGCTGGTCAAAATAGCGCTCCATATCGTTCTGAAACACCGAAAACTGGATCTGCAGACTGCGGCTGATGTCCTTTTTGGTGTTGTGCAGGCTGGCAAACAGGAACAGCGCCGCACCAAAGGTCAACACCAGCAGCACCACCAGCAGCAGACAGGCCCACAGCAGCCGACTGCTCATGGGGCTTTGGCGGATCTTTTCACGGTGCCGGTCAACAAAGTGCATCAAAGTCCCTCCTTTTCGGCTGAGCGGCAGGCTCAGGCATTGTCACACAGCAGCTGCCATGTTTCCTCGGCAAGGGCTTCCAGCGTTTCGCCGTCCGCAAGGCGCTGGGGGTAGTCCTTCTGGAGCTGGCGCAGGCTGTCGTACAAGGCTTTGGCTTTGGCGTGGTACCCCACGATGCCCGGTTCGGACAGGGGGGTGTTCTGGATGCGCATTTCGTTGTAGACGTCGTACAGCCGCTGATAGCTCTGCTGCTCAAAGGGATAGTCCGCAATGGCGTCAAAGGCGGCGCTGGACACCGGCATGTAGCCGGTATCGGCGGCAAATTCCAGATTGCGCTGCTGTTCGGTGAGCCAGCGCAGGAACACGGCGGCGGCTTCGGCTTTCTGCTCGGTGGTCTTAAAGGCGCACAGGCCCACACCGGCCTGCGGCATCAGGGGTGTGGCGGTGCCTGCGGCGTGGGGCAGGGGAGCCAGCAGCAGGTCGGTGGGCTCGGTGGTGTTGTCCGGGTAGGTGACGAAATCATTGTAATAAAGGATGGCCGCAGAGCTGCCAAGGCCCGCCAGCGTCTCGCCGGTCATCACCTGCGTGTTGGAGTACAGGTCCGACACCAGAATATCGCCCTGCACCAGCGCCCGGGCAAACTCCATCCACGAAGCGCGGAAGGTCTCGTTGGTCAGATCGTACCAGCTGCCCTTGTACAACTCGCCGCTGCCCTGCTCCAGCGCGTTCAGCTCCACCAGACGCAGGGGGTAATCCAGCGCGCAGAAGGGCTTGCCCTGCGACCACTGCCGGTAGGCACCTGCCATTTCAAAGAAGCCGTCCCATGTGGCAAGGGTGGAAAGCTGCGCCCCGGTGTCCGCCGCAAACCGGGCGTACTGGGAGCCGTTCAAAAAGATGAGCTGGGTGGATTTGGACACCGGGAACACCACCTGCTTCCCGTCAATGATGCCGTCCTGCACAAAGCCGGGCACATAGGCCGCCATGTCCTCGGCGGTGAACCAGTCGTTCCAGTCCACAAGGTTCTCAATGCCCAGAGCGCTGGCGTCCGCGGAATGAGCCGAGAACAGGTCCGGCAGGTCCAGCGCGCCGGGCTTGCCGGCCTTGGCGTCCTGCAGCTGGCCGCCGATGGCGGCACTGTTGGTCATGTTGGTCACGTTGAGCAGGATGCCCTTCTCTCTGCCCACCGTGTCGTTGAACTCGGTCAGCAGGCGGTTCATGGGCGAGTCCGCCTGTTCGCCATATACATGCCAGATGCTGAGCATGGTGGGGTCCTTGGGAGAAAGCAGGGTCTTGCTGCCGCCGCAGCCCGCAAGAGCCAGACCGGGGACAAGCGCCGCAAGCTTTAAAAATGTCCTTCGTTCCATTTTTCATGACTCCTTTCCGCACATTGCAGCCAGAGGGGGAAACCGGCACAGGCAGGGCTGCAGCCGCCTGTTTTGGTGGGAAACCACCCCCAAATCCCCCCAATTTTGGGCTTTTTGGGGGGATTTTTTGAGGGGAAAGCCCCAAACCCCAAAAATTTTTTTGGAATTGCCCCCCAAAAACGGCTTTTCTGAGGGGGCAATTTTTTCCCGGGTATGATACAGTACAAACAGAAGAGGTCCCGCGCCGGTGCAGAAAGCCTGTCGCTGTGCACAAAACGCGTCAACAGGCATCTGTGGATTCTATTCATAAGGATAGCATAAGATGGAGCGGACTGCAAGTGCAGAGAATACCAAAACCAGAGCCCCCTAAAAAGCAGAGGGGACAAACAGAAAGGAGCACCCCATGAAAGAGATGAACCGACGCGAATTCCTTACCCTTACCGGCGCAGCCGTTGTGGCGCTCTCGCTGGCAGGCTGCGGCGGGCCCTCCACACCTCCCGAACCTCCCGCACCTCCGGCCTCTGAGAGCAAAGAGATGGCCCTGTTCAAAGCCATCAACGAGGTCTGGTATGAAGTCAACAGAGAAGTAGTCCCCAATCCCAAACTTGATATCTGCAAGTCTGTGGTCTACTGTCAGGAGGCTGCCGACCTCGCAAAGTTTACAGCCAGCCCCTTTGAAATCTATGAACCTGAAACAGACAAGGAGGATTTCCGCAGTTGGAACTTGCCTGATGATGTATTCCACGAGTACCAACTCCGTGAGTCTGAAATGATAGAGGAAATCAGGAAAAAATATGGAAACGGAAGCTTTCGGGGGACTGTGGGGGTTTTTAACAGCACCCATGACGGTATGCAATTAAAGCAACTGTATCCTCGTACTCAGAGCGAGGTCAGGGAGTTTGTGCGGCGTCTGGCCGGGCATGGACTGGCGAGTCCGCATCCCGAGCAGTGGATGATCGGGCTCTACTGCCCCACCATTAAGGGCAAGACCTATACGGTGGCGGTAATGGTAAACTTTGCACCGATCTGAAGCGGGGCAGAGATGCACGGACTTCCCGCAAGTTGCGAACCGTAATCTATCATATATTGTATTGAAAGGAGCACCCCCATGAAAAAGATGAACCGACGCGAATTCCTCACCCTTACCGGCGCATCGGTCGCCCTGCTGGCACTGGCTGCCTGCGGCGGCGCACCCTCCACGCCCGTAGTGCCCACCGGCAAGGAAGCCGAGCTGCTGGCAGCCATCAACAAGGTCTGGAAGGAAAAGTTTGATGCAGGTCTGGTTGACCATGAGCAGCTGACCCTCAATCAGGATGCGGTGGGCGCTATAAGGGCTTACGGGCGTGTTTTTGAAGAGGCCAACGAGACACCGCATACGCTTAATGACTCTGACAACAAGCTCATTTTTGGGGAACTCAATGGACTTGAGGACAAGATACTGAACAAGTATGGCAAGGACAGTTTGGCAGGTATGGCCGGCCTCTCCGAACCGTCTCCCAATAGGGTGGTGGCTCTGGAGGATGCGTATTCTTGCGAGGATGCTGCCGTTCGGGCTTTTGTAGCAAAACTGCTGGACAATTCTAATAGCGCCAAGGCAGAGTTCATCAGCATCTACTGCCCGGTGGTTCAGGGCAAGACCTACATGACCGCTGTTGTGTTCCGAAATAACAAGGCATAAGATAACCAGACTTCCCCCTTTTGCCCCGGGCACACTCCCCCTGTGTCCGGGGCTTTATAGAAAGGAGCACCCCCATGAAACGATATGACCGACGGACTTTCCTGAAGCTCTCCGGCGCATCGGCGGTGATGCTGGCGCTGGCAGCCTGTGACGATAGCTGCTCCTCCGGCTCCACAAGCTCCGGTTCTGCCACAGAAACGCCTCCCTCGCCGCCGATCCCTGTGATCCGGGACGGGCAGAAGATTCTGACCATTTTCAACGCAGAGCTGGCCCGGCGAAAGGTGGAGAACATCAAGTTCGAGTACAGCAAGGGTCTGGAACACGCCATTCAGGCAGATGTGCAGATGTTTGTGGATAACGGCAGCCCGGAGTTCCCGTCGGACGAAGGGCTCAGGCTGCGGATGGAGGGCGACTATTCCGCAAAGATGTGGGAAGGTCTGAACGAAGCCGGTTACAGTGCCGGCTCCACAGCCATCTTCCGTATGCTCAATCAGTACCGGGTAGGCGTGGATTTCGACTACGAAGGAAAGCAACGTTACAGTATGGATCGTCTCTACCCCGCCACAGAGGCCCAGTTCCAGCAATTGGTGGATGAACTGATCAAGGACTACGGCGGTGTGCCGGGGCTTCATGAGGACGACCCGGTGGTGAATAAGGTAGGCATCACTGTGGTGGATATCAACGACAAGACCTATTGGGCCGCCTACATCATCGACAAGTGGCAAGGCATAGGAGACGGCTGAGCCATACCATAGAAAAGGAGCCTACTATGAAATACCAACGCTTTGCGGCCCTTGTGCTGGCTGCGGTCCTGCTGCTGGCCGGCTGCGGCGGCACCCAGAGCAGCCCCGGCGCCGCTGCCGACCAAAGCTCCGACAGCAGCCGAAGCACCCCCGGCGCGGTGGCGCAGGCCGCCCAGACAGACCGCATCACCGACCAGTACACGCTGGAAAAGAACGTTTCGGGCGTGTGGGGGGAGGAAGCGGTGCAATGCATTTCCGTCCATGTGCCCAAGCTGGAATGCGACAGCCCGGATGCCGCCTACATCAACGATGAGCTGAACGCCATCTATGCGGCGGATTTCCGGGAGTTCGAGAACAGCGAGGAGGCCGGGCAGCCGGACGGCGAAGCCCCGCTGATCGGTGTGGGCTGGGATGACTGGTGGTACGGCGACTGTGTCAGTCTGGTGGTGCGCAGCCGCTACGGCGGCACCGCCCCGTGGCGTTACAGCGGCTGGTGCTTCGATTTTGCCAGCGGCCGGCAGCTCACCGTGGCCGAGATGCTGCAGCGGATGGGTCTGGAACCGGACGAAGTGCAGGCGCAGGTGCAGCGGCAGGCCATGCAGGCCTTTGACCGGGAGATGGCGCAGGGTGCGTATTACGATAGCCTGCGTCTCGGCGGAGAGCTTTCGCAAATGCGAATGGATACGCTGGAATACAATGAACTGGAAAACCTGTGCCTGCTTTTGCCGGAGCAGGATCAACTGGTGCTCCGGGGTAAGTACAGCTGCGAAGAAGGCTGGCGGCAGCTGGATATGGAGCTCTCGCTGCCCCCCGCCGACACCCCGGTGCTGACCGACACCTACGACGGTGTGCAGGTGCAGCTGGAGGGAACGCAGGCCACCATCACCCTGAGCCCCGCGCCAAAGACCGACCAATGGGGAGACATTGGCATCCGGGTGGAACAGGAGCACACCTACCCCATCCTTGGCGCTTATAACGAATATGTGGACGTGTGTATCGGGGAGCAGGAGGACGGCTTCTTCCGCCCGGTGGTCTATCTGTTGACCAAAGACGGCGTGGTGGAGTATGTGGACGTGCTGCGCTGCCTGCTGTACGGGGATGCCATGGTCTGTCAGGATCCCATCTACATTGCCAACAACGGCGTGGCGCTGGAACTCTGCGGCAGCGAGGTGAACCTGCGCCGGGCGGATGGCTCTGTGCTGGAACTGGCACCCCTGTCGGCAGAGTGGAGCGCGCAGGAGATCCCCTATAGCGTCACCGGCTCCTACAACTACACCGCCGAAACCGGCTGGAGCTGGATGGACCTGACCAGCGACGGCAGCGCCCAGCTGGGCGTGCAGGACAACAGCCGCATCTATCGGGGCGATGCCGCGTATCTGGGCGTGGTGCCCGAGGGCGTGGTGCTGGGCATCTCTGCCGATGAGGAGCTCGAATTTGTGGCAGCGTTCAAGAACGACCTGTACAACGAGAACCTGACCCTGACCATGATCGCCGGGCAAAACCCCTTTGCCGAGGGCGAGACCCAGCTGCATATGACCCGCAGCTACGGCTGAGAACACAGGAGAACGACCATGAAACACAAACGCCTTGCCGCTGCAGTGCTGGCGGCGACTCTCTGGCTGACCGGCTGCGGCGGCGCGGCGGCTCCTGCTGCCCCCGCAGGCTCCGGCGCAGCTTCCCAAAGCACTGCAGACACGGCGGTGCAGACAGCACAAAAAGACCGCATCACCGAGCAGTTCACGCTGGAAAAGACCATCCGGGACGAGTACGGCATCACCCAGAAGCTGACTGTCCATGTGCCGCAGCTTGTGTGCGACAGCCCGGACGCTGCCTATCTCAACGAGGAGCTTGCCGCCATGTATGCGGCGGAATATCGGGATTATGAAAGCTACCCGCAGGCTGAGGTGTCGCAGGACGAGTGGTGCCCGGAAACCTATATCAACTGGGACGCCTACTGGTACGGGGACTGCGTAAGCCTTGTGATGTTCCGCTACGACGGCGGTACCGACCCGGGGTATTCCCGGGGCTGGTGCTTCGATTTTGCCACCGAAAAGCAGGTCTCCGTGACGGAAATGCTGCAGCGCATGGGGCTGGACCCGGACGCCGTGCAGCAGCAGATGCTGCGCGGGGCCATGCAGACCTTTGACCGGCACATGGCGCAGGGCGGCTACTACGAGGGCCTGCGCAGCGGCGGCAATCTGGCAAGCATGCGGATGAACACGCTGGAAAACAACCAGCTGGATGACCTGTGCCTGCTGCTGCCGGAACAAAACCGGCTGGTGCTCCGGGGCGGGTGCAGCTCCACCGCCGGGTCGGGCTGGCGGCAGCTGGATGTGGAGATCCCGCTGCAGGCTGCTGACCCGCAGCCGCAGACGGTGCTGACCGATACCTACGGCAGCGCTTCGGTGCAGCTGGAAGGAACACAGGGTACCATCACCCTGCGCCGCACGCCGGAGACCGCCGCGTGGGACACGGATTACGGCATCCGGCTGGAACAGGACCGCACCTACCCCATCCTTGGTATCTATAATGAGTATATCGACCTGTGCATCGGAGAACTGGGCGCCTCCTTCCACCCGGTGGTCTATCTGCTGACCAAGGACGGCGTGGTGGAGTACGTGGATGTGCTGCACTGCCTCATGTTCGGCAGCGCTCTGGTCTGTCAGGACCCCATCTACATTGCAAATCAGGGCGTGGCGCTGGAACGCAGCGGCAGCGAGGTGAACCTGCGGCAGGAGGATGGCTCTGTGCTGGAGCTGGCTCCCCTGACGGCAGAGTGGAACGCGCAGGAGCTCCCCTACGAGGTCACAGGTGCGTTCAACGATATGGGCGACGACCAGTTTGACTGGATGGACGTGGAAAGCAATGGTTCCGTCCAGATGGGCGTGCAGGACAACAACGTTTTCTATCAGGGCTACGCCGACTATCTGGGCGTGGTGCCGGAGGGCATGGTGCTGGGCGTCTCTACCAGCGAGACGGCGGACGGGATGCCGGGTATCACCTTTGTGGCGGCGATGAAGTACGACCTGTACAACGAGACCCTGACCTTGACCATGCTCGACGGGCAGAACCCCTTTGCCGAGGGAAAGACCCAGCTGCAGCTGACCCGCTGCCCGGATAACTGACCCCGGCGGGAGCTGCTGAGAACACAGGAGAACCACCATGAAACACAAAGCATTCCGCTGGATACCGGCAGTTTTGCTGGCGGCGCTGCTGGCAGGCTGTGGGGCAAAGACCGCAGCCTCTGCCCGCCCGGCTGGCAGCCGGGAACTGAAATCGACCCCGCCGGATTCCATGCACGCCACCGCGGCGATCACCGAGCAGTACACCCTTGAAAAGGTGGTGCAGGCGGAAAACGGCGGCAAGGTTCGGCTGAACATCCATCTGCCCCGGCTGGAAAGCGACAGCGCCGATGCCGCCCGCATCAACGCCGAGATCGCCCGGCTCTACGAATACGATGTGCAGGAGTACGCAGACTGCCCGGAGGCAGCCGATTCGGACGTGTGGGACATCTGCATTGAGATGAACTGGAACGCCAGCTGGTACGGCGACTGCGTCAGCCTTGTGGTCAGCAGCTGCTACGGCGGTACCGATGCACCCTTCCACAATGGCTGGTGCTTCGACTTTGAAAGTGGAAACCAGCTTACCGCCACCCAGCTGCTGCAGCGCATGGAGGCAGACCCCGCTGCGCTGGAAGAAGCGCTGTACCGCGACGTGAAGCGCCGGGACGAACTGGACCGGCAGACCGCCTGTGAGCTGGGGCTGCTGCCCCCCGGCAGCCTGAAAGAGGGAAACACCGCATGGTGGGCTACACTGGATGAGCTGCCGCTTTCGTTTGACGAAGCAGGGAACGTTACCTTTTTCGTCCGCCGGTTCAGCGCGTCCGGGGGAGAGTTTGTGAACGATGCCCCAACCATCCCGCTGGACGCGCAGCCGCTGCCGCAGGACTGGGAGCAGCAGGTGCTGGCCGAGTGGATGGCGGTCACCGTGGTGTCGGAAGGGCAGACCTACACCCCCGCCGACCGCAACGAAAGCTTTACCCTGCGGCTGGAAAAGGCCGAGATCACCGGCACGGTGACCGTCTCCTTCATCCGGGAAACATACGTCAGCCCGCAGATTCAGTCCGCTGCCGAGACCCGCACCGGAGAGCTGAACGCCGACGCTGTGACCGGCTGGGACGGGAAAAAAAGTCAGGGCTGGAACCTGACAAGCCTCAGCGAGGACGGCAGAAGCTGCTGGACCATCTCCATGATGGAGGACGGTTCGCTGCGGATGCAGTCCACCGGCCCCAAAAAGGGCAGTGAGGTCTGGTACGTTTTTCAACGCACCGAGGCATGGGACGATATCGGCTACACCGCCATCCCCCGTAGGCTGTGGGGCACTTACCGCGCCGGAGACGAGACCGCAAAAGGCATCCGCTGGATGACCTTCCTGCCGGACGGCAGCTGCTGCATGAGCGTGGAATGGGTCGGGTGGAACGGCATTCTGACCGGCACCGCCGAGGGAACACAGGGCCGCACCGAGGACGGCACTGAGCTGCACTTTACACTGACCGACACGGATGGCAGACCGTGCGAGTTCTGGGCCATTCTGCTGAACGATGACGGCAGCCCCAGCGGCTGCAGCCTGAAATACCGCGCCGGAGAAGTGCTGTTTGACCGGGACACGCGTCCCGCTTACTGGAAAAACGACTCCCCGGATCTAACCCTTGTACCGTGATCAAAACCGGAAACCGTGCGATAACAGAAAGTTATCGTTTGCACAAATAAAACATACAGGAGGAAATTACTATGGGTCTTATTAAAGCAGGTATGGGCGCACTGGGCGGAACCCTTGCAGACCAGTGGAAGGAATTTTTCTACTGTGATTCTCTGGACAAAGATGTGCTGATGGTAAAGGGCCAGAAGCGCACCTCCCGCCGCAGCTCCAACAACGGCGAGGACAACATCATCACCAACGGCAGCGGCATTGCTGTGGCAGACGGACAGTGCATGCTCATTGTGGAGCAGGGCCGTGTGGTGGAGGTGTGCGCCGAACCGGGCGAATTCACCTTTGACGCATCCACCGAGCCCAGCGTGTTCACCGGCAACTTCGGCGACAGTCTGGCAGCTACCTTCCAGACCGTGGCCAAGCGCTTTACCTACGGCGGCGACACCGGCAAGGACCAGCGGGTGTACTACATCAACACCAAGGAGCTGGGCGAGATCCTGTACGGCACTGCCACCCCCATCCCCTTCCGGGTGGTGGTCAGCGAGGAGCGGGGCTACAAGCTCTCGGTCAATCTGCGGTGCAACGGCAGCTTCACCTGCCGCATCTGTGACCCGCTGCTGTTCTACACCAACGTGTGCAGCAACGTCTCCACCCAGTATGACGCATCCGAGATCGCTCCCCGCCTGAAGAGTGAGCTGCTGAACGCCCTGCAGCCGGCGCTGGCTACTCTTTCTGCCAACAAGGTGCAGTATTACGAGATCCCCGCCCACACGCTGGAGATCTCGGACGCCCTCAACGAGCAGCTGTCCAATGTCTGGCGCAAAAAGCGCGGCATTGAAGTGTTCTCCTTCAACATCAACTCCCTGTCCATCCCGGAGGAGCAGCAGAAGAAGATCACCGAGTGGGAAGAAAACGCCATGACCACCGACCCCACCACCGCTGCCGCCCGTCTGGTGGGTGGTCAGATCGACGCCATGAAGACCGCCGCCGGCAACACCGCCGGTGCCATGACCGGCTTAATGGGTATGGGCATGGCAGCCGGTGCCAACGGCATGAACGCCCAGAACCTGTTCGCCATGGGGCAGCAGCCCGCAGCACCCCAGCAGCAGACTTCTGCCGCCGACAGCTGGAAGTGCAGCTGCGGCGCTACCGTTACCGGCAAATTCTGCCCGGAATGCGGCAGCAAAAAGCCGGAGCCGAAGCCCGCTGCGGACAGCTGGACCTGCAGCTGCGGCGCCACCGTCACCGGCAAGTTCTGCCCGGAGTGTGGCAAGCCCCGCCCGGCGGCGGCAGAAGGCTGGACTTGCAGCTGCGGCGCGGTGAACAAAGGCAAGTTCTGCTCCGAGTGCGGCAAACCCAAGCCCGCCGGTACGCCCAAATATAAGTGCGACAAATGCGGCTGGGAGCCGGCAGACCCCGCTCACCCGCCCAAGTTCTGCCCGGAGTGCGGCGACCCCTTTGACGACAGCGACCAGACCTGATCTGACAAATACAGAGCAATGAAAGGAGCATACCATGATGGGATTCTTTTCCAACCTGTTCGCAAAACAGAACTGTGCCGTCTGCGGTAAGGAGTGCGGCACCCTGCACCGCTCCAAGCTCCGGGATGGACAGTTCCTCTGCGACGACTGCGGCAACAAGTGCTCCAAATATATCCGGCTCAGCGAGCTGACGCTAGACGAGGCCAAGGAGCACATGGAGTATATGGCCCGGATGAAGCGGGTGTTCGACGAGGTGTTCGACAAGACCGAGTTCCGGGTCAACGCATACCCCTCCACCCCGACGCAAATGGGGCTGGTGTTCTGCGATGAGCTTGGAATGCTGTACATCGACGACCGCACCGGCGGCCGGGGCAAGATGCCGGAGCTGATCCGCTACGACCAGATTGCCAGCTATGAGGAGTATCTGGACGAAACCCCCGCCAAGGAGCCGGGCCAGGAACCCACCCTCAACGGCGGCGGCCTGAAGCTGAAGCTGGTGCAGCCCCGCAGCATCACCGAGGCCCAGACCCAGCGGGGTATGCGTCCCCACCCCTACATCAAGCAGGAGCTGGTCATCTGCTTCAGCAAGCGGGACCGGCGGGAGATCGGCTATGCCCACATCGCACGGCAGCATCTGGACCACATCTTCGGGGTCCACGATAATGAGACCAGCATGTTCGGCCGCCGGATGTCCAAGGCCGAGGAACGGGAGCTGAAGGGCCAGATGGGCATGATCGGTGCCATGGGTGCCGTGGCATCTGCCGCCATGAAGGGCGGGCAGCTCTCTGAGCAGGAAAAGGCCCGCTTTGTGGAGAACATCAATCTGGCAAACGACGCCCAGACCGGCGGCATGGCATTGTACAGCCGCCGTGCTGACGAAGCCTTTGCAAAAGTGCAGTGACCCCAAAAGGAGGAACGGATATGAGAAAGATCCAGCGCAGAGATTTCCTCAAGGCCATGGGCCTTGCCACCGCCGCCCTCGGGCTGACCGCCTGCGGCGGCTCCGGTGCCGCCAGCGCATCCAGCGTTTCCAGTGCACCGGCTTCCAGCAGCAGTGCCCCGTCCGCTTCGGCACAGCCGGAATCAGCAGTGGACAAAGCCGCCCCTGCAGGGGCCCCTGTGACCCAGTTCCAGACCGGGGAGCTGACCATCGGCGAATACACCTTCAAGGCGCAGTACATCCCCTTTGACGTCCGCCGGGAACTGGACGGAGCGCATCACTGCATCCATGCGGACAGCTACCGGGGCAATTACTTCTTCAGCTTCTACAACGAGGACGATGAAGAGCAGTCTGCCAAGATCTTCGAGTATGCCATCAAGGATGACCGGCTGACCCCGGTGGCAGAGTACAACATTGACGGAAGCAACGCCCTCAGCATCGACCGCAATGGCATCCTGTACGCCATGGATCCCTTTGATGTCTACTGCTACGATCTGAACAGCAGCGACCCGGAAGAGCCCGGCGACGCACTGGACTACATGGGCAGCTGCTATTCCTCCAAGGATCGGGATCTGACCGTAATCTACTGGACCGACTCCGCACCGGTGCTGGTGCAGGACGGCGAGTACACTGAGCTGACGTTGGAGGGCGACAACGAGATCGGCCCCTTCTGCAGCATGCCCTCCCTGAACCTCAGCGGAGACGAGCTGCTGACGGTGGGCGAGCCGGACTCCAGCGGAGACTACTACTTTGCCGCCTTTGATCTGGACGGCAATGAGCTGGCCCGCAGCTCGCAGCCGGTGGGCAGCTTTGACGCCGTGATGATGAAGCGCCCCAACGGCTATCTGCTGGACACGGGCTATATGTGGGAGCTGTACGCGCCGGACGGCACTTTTTTAGAAAAGTCCCTTCCCGTGGGCGAGCGCGAGACCCTGTGCCAGCTGTGCGGCGACTTCTGCACCTTTGATGTTTTCCTGCCGCTGGAGGAAAACGCTTTCCTGGCAGTGGGCCACCACGGCAAAGCCACCGAGCCGGACGAGCCGGTGGTGTTCCGCATCACTACGGATTTCTGAGTCGACCGCTTCGGCGGGGGAGACCAACGCAAAAACAGCGGGGCCGGGGAAAAGCCCCCGGCTCCCTTTGGAACAACAGGAGGAAACGCTATGGCAGGAATGCTGGAATATAAGTGCCCCTGCTGCGATGGCGCCATCCAATTTGACAGCGCCACCCAGAAGATGAAATGCCCCTACTGCGACACCGAGTTCGATGTGGATACCCTCAAGGGCTATGACGAGGAGCTGAAGGACGAAAAGCCCAGCGAGATGGAGTGGACCACCCCCGGCGGCAGCTGGGCAGAAGGGGAGACCGCCGGTCTGCATACTTATGTCTGCAAGAGCTGCGGCGGCGAGATCGTGGGCGACGACACCATGGCCGCTTCGGCCTGCCCCTTCTGCGGCAATCCCATCGTCCTCACCGGACAGTTTGCCGGGGCCCTGCGGCCCGACCTCATCATCCCCTTCAAGCTGGACAAAAAAGCCGCCAAGGCCAAATTGCAGGAGCACCTCAAGGGCAAGACCCTGCTGCCCCGGGTGTTCCGCAGCCAGAACCACATCGACGAGATCAAGGGCGTGTATGTGCCCTTCTGGCTCTTTGACAGCGATGCCGACGCCCAGCTGCGGTTCACCGCCACCCGGACCCGCTGCTGGTCGGACAGCAAATACGACTATACCGAGACCAACTACTACTCCGTCCGGCGGGACGGCACGCTGGGTTTTGACGCCGTGCCGGTGGACGGCTCCTCCAAGATCGAGGACGACCTGATGGAATCCATCGAGCCCTTTGCCATGCAGGACGCCATCCCCTTCCAGACGGCCTATCTGGCCGGCTATGTGGCAGACAAATACGATGTGAGCGCCGAGGACAGCATCGAGCGGGCCAACAAGCGCATCCGCCGCTCCACTGAGGAGACGTTCCAGCAGACCGTTACCGGCTACGATTCGGTCAAGGTGGATAACAGCAGCATCCAGCTGCACGGCGGCAAGGCAAAGTATGCGCTGTTTCCGGTCTGGCTGCTGAGCACCAGCTGGCGGGGTGAAAACTATCTGTTTGCTATGAATGGTCAGACCGGCAAATTCGTGGGTGACCTGCCCGTGGACAAGGGCGCTGCCCGCAAGTGGATGCTGGGCCTTACGGCTGCCCTTTCCGCCGCGTCCTACGGCGTGATGTGGCTGCTGTGGCTGGCACGGATCCTGTAAAGGAGGGACGAACGATGAAAAAGACTTCCAACCGACTGCACTCCCTCTTTGCGGCGCTGGCAGCACTGATTCTTGCGGCGGCGCTGGCTGTTCCGGCCTTTGCGGTGGAGGGCGGCTTTGCCGACCTGTACTACCGCATGAACGACAGCGCAGGGGTCCTGACCGAGGACGAGGACAACGAGCTGGAGGACGCACTGGAGGAGCTGAGCGTCCGCCAGAGCTTTGATGTGGTCATTGCCACCATCGAGTCGCTGGAAAGCGTGGACTACGACAGCATGGAGGCCTATGCCGATGACCTGTATGACTTCTGCCAGTTCGGCTACGGCTCCGATATGGACGGCGTGCTTCTGCTGGTGAGCGTGGGCGACCGCAAATGGCACATTTCCACCTGCGGCTACGGCATCACCGCCTTTACGGATGCCGGCATCCAGTACCTTGGCGAGCAGATGACCCCCTTCATGGCCGATGGAGACTACGCCGGTGCCTTCCGCACCTTTGTCCAGTGGTCGGATACCTACATCGACGCTGCCCGGGCGGGCCACCCCTATGATGTGAATAACCTGCCCCGGGAGCCGCTGTCTCTCATGTACCTGTTCCTTGCGGTGGGCATCGGCCTTGTGCTGGCATGGGTCGTCGTCCATGTGATGAAAAGCCAGCTGCGCAGCGTGGCGTTTCAGGAGAATGCCGCCAGCTATGTGCGGGAGGGCAGCATGAAGCTGACCAACCAGCGGGATCTGTTCCTGTACCGTGATGTGCACCGCACCGAGCGGCCGAAGGAGTCCAGCTCCAGCGATTCCGGCGGCAGCTCCACCCACACCTCTTCCAGCGGCACCACCCACGGCGGTGGAGGCGGCTCGTTCTGAAAGGAGTATGTTTATGAACCCTTATCTTTCGGAAAAAGCCCGCGGCGAGATTCCCCGTGTCCTCAAATGGCTGCGGAACGCGGGGCTTGCCTTCTGCGTGTTCTGCTCCTTTGGTGGGCTGTATACCCTCTGCCTGAGTTTGCAGGATAAGGACTATTCCCACATCGGAGGCTATGTGTTCTGGATCGTGGTGGGCGCAGTGCCCCTTGTTCTGTTCGCACGCAACGAAAAACGCCGCTACCATGCAAGAACCATCGCCCGCAGGGTGGAGAGCTACTCCGGGCCGGAGGTGCCCCTGCGGTGGCTGTGCAACAGCGTTGGCATGGACACCAAAGACCTTGCATGGTATTTTGAAAACGGTTATTTTGTAAACCTCAGTCTGGATCTGAACCAGAAGATCGTCCGCAGGCGGACCGTGCCCCGCCATGACCCGAACCGGAGCTGAACCCTCACAGCTGAAACAGAAAGGAGTATTTTCATGGGACTTTTTGATAAGATGAAGCAGGCCGCCGCAAATGTTTCCGGCAACCAGACCGTCACCTTTACCTTTCAGGCTCTGCCGGAAAGCCTTGCCCAGATGCAGGCACTGCCGGAGGCCAGTCTGGACACCCCCTTTAAGACCGCAGCCCTCACCGTCTGCGCACTGTGCGCCTACGGTGCCGACAAATCCATCGGGCTGGAGATGCTCAACTGGCTGCGGGGCCCCCGCCCGCTGAACGGGCAGGAGGTCTCCTTCCTGAACGACCGCTTCCGGGACGGCAAGAGCTATATCCCGTTCTCCTACTTTGTGGGTGCGTCGCCGGAAAACGGCTATACCCCCCGCCAGCCCTTCACCCTGCTGGTGGGCAGCAACCACACCTCCAACACCGAGGAGGGCTACTGCAAGCTGTTCATCCCCTGCGGCGGCGCCGACAGCCCCCGCCCCATCAAGCTGCGCCGCAAGGGCGACGGGCAGTGGTTCTTGTGGGAGCAGTATCTGATGACCGGTATCCGCATCCCGGCGTCTGCCGACCCGTGGGCATAAAACAAAGGGGCTGACATGAAAGCCATGAAAACTTTTGCAGCACTGCTTGCACTGGCTTTCAGTCTGGCAGGGTGCGGTGCGGTGGACGGCGACCCCGTCCGTCCCGCTCCCGGCAGCGCCGGGCAGGGCAGCAGCACAGCGGCTTCCGGTGCCGATTCCGCTGAGCCGGAGCAGCTTGCCGCAATGCGGCAGCTGGCAGGGGAAAACGGAGAGCTTGCTGGGATGCTCTATCTGGGCAGCGTCCCGGAGCGCACCACCGATGTGCACGCCGTGCTGGACAGCTTACCGGAACAGCCGTGGCAGTTTGTTGCGGACATCCCGGCAGACCGCTGGGTCGCAGCGCCGGGCGGCGGGCGGGAGCTGTACTGCATCTTTGCCGTGCGCAAGGAGGATACGCTTTTTGTCTACGAAAAGCAGAATCCTCAGTACCCGAACGAGACGGGCAAGGAGCTTTACGGCAGGCAGGGCGGCCAGCCCATTCTGCTGCTGTGTAACGGCAGCAGGGAGGACACCGACACCATGGTAACGGTCTATTGCAGCACCGGACGCCCGCTGGACTGGAACCCGCAGCTTTCCGCCGAGACCAGCCGCCCTGTGCCGGTGGAGGGTGTAGACGATTTTTCCCAACACCCAACGCCCGGCGCTGCCCCCTGAGGTGCGCCCCGGCAGGGCATGAGAAAGGAGAACTTATGAAAAACCTGAAACTTTTGGCAGCCCTGCTGGCGCTGACCATCGGCCTTGCAGGCTGCGGCGGGTCGTCCAAGGGCGGCAGCAGACCCGCCAGCTCAGTGTCCAAAAATAAGCTGGACGGCGACAATATGACCGCACCCAGCACCCAAGAGCAGGAATACGAAGAGCCGGAGGACGTGGCCTATATGCGCCTTCTGGCAGGGGAGGACGAATACCGCGCCTGTGTGCTGTATCTGGGCGGCTCCTACGAGATCACCACCGATGTGCAGAAGGTGCTGGACGGCCAGACCGATCTGCGGGATCTGTGGGGCTTCGTCTATGACATCCCGCAGGATCACTGGGTCGTGGCACCGGATGGCGGGTGCGATTTGTACTGCATCTTCCCGCAGGACCCGGATGCCACCCTGTTCGTCTACGAGACGAGCCTGGCAGACGATGCCGAAAACCCGCTCCAGCGCGGTAAACAGCTCTATTACAGTGAGGACGGTCAGCCCATCCTGCTGCTGTGCAACATCAGCGATATCGCCCCCAACACCGAGGTGGAGCTGTACCCCAGCACCGGCGAAGAGCTGGTATTCAGCCCCTTCCTTTCCGGCGAGAACGGCCATGTGGTGGAAGCCGAGGGCGTGTGCGATTTTACCATCTACCCGGAGGGGGACGACTGGGAGACCGACACCAGCCCATGGTCGTTGGAAGGCAACTGGCTGGAGACCGGCCGCGACACCGACGAGGGCTATTTTGACACCGACCCCGCAGACGCCGACCGGATGTGCTTTTTGCCCACCGATGCCGACACCGAGGGCGACCAATTGCCCCTGACCGCCAGCTACATCACCCCCTACCCGGAGCTGAACGTGGAGGAAGCCGACCTGTTCTATCAGGAGGGCACCCCGGAGGTACCCTTCCGCTCCAATCAGGAGTGGTACGCCACCTTTACCGGGGAGGACGGCTCCCGCTACGCCATCACGCTGGAGGACGAGGACACCCTTGCCCTGAAGTTCTATATGGAGGGCGAAGAGAGCTACATGAGTCTTGTCAGCACCGTCTATTTTGCGCGGCAGGAGGCCATGGGGTGACCACCGCCGCCGACCCACACCGGGAGGAATGCACCATGAAACACACCAAAAAGATCACCATCCTCCACTCCAATGATCTGCACGGAGACTTTCTGGCAGAGCAGGTGGACGAAAAACTGGTGGGCGGCGTTTCCATGCTGTCCGGCTACATTGAAAAGGTGCGGGCAGAACAGCCCAATACCATCTACGTCATTGCAGGTGATATGTTCCGGGGCTCGGTCATTGATTCCGAATACAAGGGGCTTTCCACCATCGAGATCATGAACGCCCTTGCCCCGGACGTGGTCACCATAGGCAACCACGAGGTGGACTACGGCATCGCGCATCTGCTGTTCATCGAAAAATGCGCGCGCTTTCCCATCATCAACGCAAACCTCTACATCAAAAACACCTCCACCCGGCTGTTTACCCCCTACAAGATCCTGCGGATGGACGGCATGAACATCCTGTTCATCGGCATCATCACGCAGGACGTGATCAACCAGACCAAATCCGAATCTCTGGTAGGCTCCTTTGTGGACACCGCCGCCGCTGCCGCCGAGGTGGGCAAGATCTGCAACGCCCACAACAGCATCGATATTGATTTCACCGTGCTGCTGACCCACATCGGCTTTGAGGAGGACCGCCATCTGGCGCGCCAGCTGGACCCGGCGTGGGGAGTGGATCTGATCATCGGCGGGCACAGCCACACCCTGCCGGAGCACGCGGTGGAGGAAAACGGCGTGGTCATTGCGCAGGCGGGCACCGGCACCGACCAGATCGGGCGCTTTGACATCATCGTGGACACGGACAACAACTGCATCGATTCCTACACATGGCGCACCGTGCCCATCTGCGCCGAGACCTGCCCCCGCAACCCCGCCATGGAGCAGGTGCTGCACCGCTTCACCAGTCAGGTGGACGAAAAGTACAGCCACATCGTAGGGCGCTTCCGCCGGGAGCTCACCCACCCCCAGCGCACGCAGGAGACCGAGCTTGGCAACCTGTTTGCCGATATCTTTACCCGCAGCCTTGGGGTGGATGTGATGCTGATCGGCTCCGGCAGCATCCGGGCCGAAAAGCTGGGCCCCATCGTTACCTACGGCGACCTTATCGAGGGCTTCCCCTACGATGACGGCGTATTCATGTTCAAGGTGACCGGCCAGCAGCTGCGCCAGATGCTCCATTACATGCTGCGGGAGGAAGCCTACACCGGCCATACGGAGTTCTACCAGCTGCCCTCCACCCTGCGCCTGCGGTACGACCGCCGCAAGGGCGATTTTGATTACTTTACCTACTGCGGCAGGGAGGTGGGCAAGGAGATCGGCGATGACGCCCTGTTCACCGTGGGCATGCAGAACTACCACTTTAAAAACATCGAAAGCTTTTTCAACATCTCCTACGACACCCTTTGCAAGATCCAGAAGCCCCGCAGCGTGGCAACCTCCTGTCAGGATATCCTGATGGAGTATTTCCGGGAGCACGAGATGCTGGACGCGGTGGTGGACGGCAGAATGACCATTCTGCCCCCCACGGCAAGGGAAGGAGACTGACCCATGCGCACAGAAAGGAGGGAACGACCCATGCGCACTTTCTCGCTGGTGCTGCTGGGGCTGGCGGTGGGGGCGGCACTGCTCAGCCGCAGCCCCAGCAGCACCGCCCCAACGCCCCCGGAGCCTGCGGCTTCCGCCCCGGCGCTGGCCGACCTTGAAACGCTGGAGTTCTGGGAGCGGGGCAGCTATATCCAGCCCATCTCCCGCACCTGTCTCACCCGCACCTCCGAGGGCACCCGGGTGGAGTTGGAACTGTATCACGAAGAAGTGTATCAGGAGCAGGCCGGGCCGGAACTTCTGGAACAGGCCAAGGCCATTCTGGAGGAGTACGGCGTGGGCGGCTGGGCAGGCTTCTCCGGCCACGACCCCAATGTGCTGGACGGCAGCAGCTTCCGGCTGGAAGCCGTCCTTGCCGACGGCACCCGCATCGAAGCCCACGGGGAAAACAAGTTTCCCCCAAACTACCGGGACGTGATGAGCGCTCTGGACGCCCTTACCGCCGCCGCTCAGAAAAACGCCCTGCAACAATACGATCCATAACAGAAAGGAGCACCCCATGAAACAACGATTCTCAAAACGAACGCGCCTTGTCAGCGCCTTGTTGACGCTGGCAATGGTGTTTACCTTTTTGCCCTTCAGTGCCTTTGCAGCTACCGTCCAGGAGATAGAGGTGCTGGATTTCACCACCCACGGCTGCGATGCACTGCAGATCACCGAGGGCGGAAGCGTTGGAAAATGGATCACGGCCTTCCGGGAAAAAATGGAGAACGAGAACGAGGGAGAAAAACCCATCAATGCAACGAGTGGCTATGGGTTCTACGTCAAGACGAATTACAATGACTGGTACGTGGTGGACCGGCTAGACCGGCTGTATGCTCTGCCGGAGACCGAAAGCTTCCAGAGTGGAGAAAAATACTATCTGTCTGTTCCGATCCATGCGGCGGAAGGCTACATTTTTAACACCTCGAGGGACTTTAGATTTAAAAAGATCACAGTCGATGGTGAAGATTTGAGCGACGTTCTCAAAAAACCTTACCAGTATGCGGAATCCCAAAGAACCAGAGTGTATATCCCCCTCAGCTTCACGGCCAGACACAAACCGAAAATAATCTACGGCAAGGATGCGACCTGCATCACTTCCGGCGTAAAGGAACACTACAAGTGTCAGAAATGCGGCAAGCTGTTTATGGATTATGCATGCACGGAGGAGACTACCGAGGCAAAAGTGTATATCAAACCGACCAGGCTCCACAACCCGGGCGACTGGAACAAGGCCTGGTCGCGCCACTATAAGCTCTGCAAAGTCTGCGGAAAAGATGTCAATACTGGAGCACACGACTTTGTGGGCGGCAAGTGTACCATCTGCGGACTTGAACGGCACGACCTTGACAGGGCAGAGGTCGAGGTGGTAGAGCCTGCTGCCGGGATGACTCCCGCCATGATCGCTGCCAAAAATGTTACGCCCGACAAGAAAACCGCATTTAGTACTGCGTGCACATGGTATGAGGCGGACAGCGGCGCAGAACTTTCGAACACGGATGCCTTTGCTGAAGGCAAACAGTACAGAGCGGAACTGAAGCTGACAGCAAGAGCGGACTGGCAGTTTTTGAACAGCACCACATACAAGATCAACGGCACAGCTGCAGAAAAGAACAGCTCTTCCGATGCAGCTCCGTGGGAGCAGGTGACCCTTTCCCACATCTTTACCGCCAAGCCTGCGACAGAGGGCAAAGTGATCACCAACATCCAGATGACTATCCCTGTACCAGTGGCTGGTAATAGTCCCAGCAGCTGCACGGTACAAAAGTCTGACTCTCGCTATACGATCAAGAGTCTTAGTTGGACAGAAGTGGATGCCGCAGGCACGCCGATAAGCCATGACGTGACGACATTTGAAGAGGGGAAACACTACCAGGTACGTATCCGACTTACTTCCAATGTCGGTTTCGAATTTGAGGGCGATAAACAGGAAGCCATCATCAACGGCAAACCGTATCTCTCGTACACAAGCCCAGGAATGGACCCTAAAGATTTAATTTTATATTACGTTACTTTTACAGCGGTTGCTGGCGGCGGCTCTACTGGCGGCGGCACGGTAACGCCTCCGGAACCCCCGGTGACGCCTCCCTCCGGCGGCGGTGACGGCGGCGGTGCGGTCGTCATCGTGGCAGCGGCAGGCGCAGTGGCGGCTGGCGTTGTGGGCTACGGCGTGTACAATTATGTTTCCGGCCGCAAGCTGCAAGCCCTGCTGCCGGAAGGCGTGGCTGCACCCGAGAACCGCGCCCAGACTGCGCTGCTGCTGTGGAACACCGCAGGCCGTCCCGAGCCTGCCGACGCCCCGGCCTTTGCAGACGTGGCAGACCCGGATACCGCCAAGGCAGCCCAGTGGTGCGTGGAGCAGGGCCTGATGAAGCGCCGCCTGAACGGCAAATTTGCCCCTGGCAGCAGCGTCCCGGCCTATCAGGTGCTGAACGCCTACCGCAAGCTGGCAGGAGGCTGACAACCGAAGGATCATTCTGCCCCCTGTCGGACAATGACCACTTTTTGAAAAAGGGAACCCTTTTTTCGGGAGAAGCGTCAGCTTCTCCCGAATGGGGCCCTGAAAAAATAAATTTTACCACAGAAAGGAGCACCCCATGAAACAGCGATTCTCAACCCGAACGCGTCTTGTCAGCGCCTTGTTGACGCTGGCAATGGTGTTCACCTTTTTGCCCTTCAGCGCCTTTGCGGCTACGGATAGTTACGGCCCCGTCTATATCACTGATGCTAATGTCCCGGACAAAACGTTCCGGGAATATCTCCTCAAACAGTTTGACAAAGATGGTAACGGTGTTCTGACACCGGCAGAGCGGTACGCAGTCACTGAGATCGATGTCGAGAATAAGTACATCAGTAACCTGTCTGGCATTCAGTTTTTTCCAAACCTGAAGGTATTGAACTGCAGCCATAACCGGCTGACGAAACTGGATGTGAGCAAGAATACGGTGTTGCAGGAACTGGTTTGTTGGGAAAACCAGCTGACAAGTCTGGATGTAAGTCAAAATACGGCATTGCAGGAGCTGGAGTGTTTTGAAAACAAACTGACCAGTCTGGATGTAAGTCAGAATCCAGCATTGCAGAAGCTGTCTTGTTGGGACAACCGGCTGACAAGTCTGGATGTGAGCAAGAATACGGAATTGACGTATCTGAAGTGCAGCTATAACCGGCTGACGGAGCTGGATGTGAGCAAGAATACGGAATTGACGTATCTGGATTGCAGCTATAACCGGCTGACAGAGCTGGATGTGAGCAAGAACACCAAACTGACCGAGCTGTATTTCGTCTCCAATAAGATCACATCGCTGCAGGCAGACAACTGCACAAATCTTACGGTAATCTTCACCGGCAGCAACAAATATAAGGTTGAGGTCTACAAAAAGACCCGTATCTTAGACCCCAGCATCCTGCCCGGAAACTTTGATATAAGCCGGGTCAGAAACCTGAAGGGTGCCACCCAAAACGCTGACGGCACCCTGACGGTGCAAGAAGGCGGCGGAAAGGTGACCTACGAGTACCGCTGCGTTGGAGAAATCTACAAACCCTTTACCCTGAATGTTACCGAGACCGATGACCCCAATGCCGGTATCGTGCCCCCGGTAACGCCTCCCTCCGGCGGCGATACCCCGGGCGGCTCTACTGGTGGTGAAACTGGCGGCGGCTCTACTGGCGGCAGCACCCCCGGCGGCCCCACGGGTGGTGAAACGGGTGGCGGCTCTACTGGCGGCAGCACCCCCGGCGGCGGTGACGGCGGCGGTGCGGTCGTCATCGTGGCGGCG
>ENA-OPAA01000240-OPAA01000240.1-human-gut-metagenome-genome-assembly--contig:-NODE-240-length-39702-cov-9.961636_pt1 | contig 39702 bp, 56 predicted proteins | sample MGYA00241049_ERZ501414 | MGnify/ENA primary metagenome ERZ501414 (study PRJEB25962, sample SAMEA2042520) | human gut metagenome | biome: human gut; feature: human-associated habitat; material: faeces... | reverse complement strand
CTGTCACGGCACCGTCGGCGATTTTTGCGGTGGTCACTTTCCCTGCGCCGATAGTGGGGTTAGGGTAGCTTCCGGTCAAATCGCCACCGGCAGCGCCGGACGGAGGCAGAGAGCTCGGAACATCCGGAATAACTCCTTCTGCGATCTTGGCGGCTGTCACGGCTCCGTCGGCGATCATATCGGTAGTTATGGGCGGAATACCTTGCGCGGCATTCTTGAGCTCGGCGACATAGTCGTCGGTCAGTGGCTCCGAGGTAATCAGGTCGTCGCCCGTGGATGTGCTGTTGGCGATAAACGTATATTCGACATACGCATTGAACGTGGATCCGTTCTCCAATATGCGCGGCGTGGTTTGCTGAACGACCGAGTGCAGATAGGTATTGGCCGGAATGACATCCCCCGCAGCATAGGAATATAGCTGCTTGTTATGGAGTACGATGCCGGGAGTATATCCGCCTTCCGTTTTGTCGAAGCCGTAGATAATGGCCGTAGTCTTTCCGAACATATTGATCGCGGCTTTGAGCTCGACTATGTTCTGAGACAGAACGGCCAGATCGGTAATGAACACGGGGTTGCCGATATTTTCGGCGTATTGCATTTCGCGTATGGGTTTCAGAGCCATGATGGGTAGGTTTATATGTTGTCGATGTTGTTGATGTAGTCGAACTTCATTACGATATTGTATGTGAACGTGACCTGCCGGAGCGGAGAGGTGGTTATGTTCATGTATAGCTTGTCGTTCTTCTCATACGTGTAGGCCGTAATCTCCATATTGGTCTCGCCCACATACTTGGACATTCCGCCGGTGAGTGGGATTTCCATGCCGATAATAGTGCCGGTTCCCGACGCGTTATCCTCATATTGGCCGGTCAAATATCCTTCTATGCCGATCAGATGCTTCCCGGTCATGTCGTCCACGAGTTCGACGGTACCCAAAGTAGTTACGTTGAAAGCCTCGGCCGACTTATACTGGCAAAAGACAGATTTGCCGTTGAATTTTCGGGTAAGAGACTTGGTGGGAGAAGTGAAATTGTTCGGGAAAAATTCTGCGACGCATTGCCATATACTCCAGCCGGGCGAGGAATAGCCGCGTATATTTCTGATAAACACAGGCGGGATGGTGGTACCCCACGAGGATCCGCCGAGCCAACTTACCGGCATGGCGATTTGGGTAACACCCGAAGGGATTACGTCGAAACTGTTTGAAAAGGTAATCCCGACAAAGTCACAGTTGGCCAGCGGAGGCGTATTCTCCGAGCCGGAAGGAGCATAGAATAAACGGTTATGTAAAGCGTGGTTGCAATCGCTCACTTTGGTAATCATCCCGTTCAGAATATCTCCCGGCACATCGGGGTCCAATTTCTCCGAGGTCACGGCCTCGTCGGCAATCTTGTCGGTCGTTACCTTTCCGTCGCCGATAGTCGGGTTAGGATAGGTCCCGGCCAAATCGCCGCCGGCAGGACCGGTAGGCGTAGTAGCTCCCGGGATAACGCCGTCGGCTAATTTGGCCGATGTAACCGATTTGTCCTTGAGCATGTCGGTTGCGATCATCTGAGGGCCGATAGGAGCGCTTTTGAGCTTCATCACATAGTCGTCGGTCAGTGGCTCCGAGGTAATCAGATCGTCGCCCGTGTCCACATCGTTGGCGACAAATTCGTAGCGCTTGAAGGCGTTGTATATTACGCCGTTTTCAGCCACTCGTTCTCCGTACAGTATTTCCCGGCTGTGCAGGTACGATCCGGCGGGGATGCTCTCACCGGGGTAGGAGTACATGACACCTTTATATAATATGATACCGGGAGTATACGAGCCGTCCTCGTTCTTGTCGAAGCCGTGCAGTATGGCGATGTTCTGGCCGAACAGATTGATCGCGGCTTTCAGGTAGTTTATCTGACGCGGCAGATTGGACAGGTCCGTGATGAACACGGGATTGCCCGTGCCGTCCTGAAATAGCATATCGTAGATGGGGTCGAGTGCCATGTCAATATGTTTTAATGGTGTATTTGATTCCGTATATTATGAGCGAGTTAAGCGTTGCGAGGAAGTCCCACCACACATCGGACATGGGCGCGTCGTTCGTTTGGATGGTCCCGTCCGACAGATTCTGGAAGTACATCTGGCCGTTGCCTACGAGTCCGAATCCCTGCGTCGTGCCGTATATGGTATGGTAGGAGCCTTTCTCTATTCCCTCTATTTCCTGCATGCTCCACGTGTTTCCGTTGTCTTTGCTGACGAACATAGAGTGGTAGAAGGGAAATGTGCGGAACGACCCGTCCTGCGGAACGTAGGTAACGGACTTGCATACGTATTCCGGCAGAATGGGAGAGGACGAGGCGACAGGATCGTAGTCGGGGGATGCCGCATAGGCCGATCCCTTGCCGACGAATACGAGACGAGTCCCCGTAGAATCGGCTGCGCAATCGTAATACAGTCCATAGGGGAGCGATTTGACGGACGAGTTGACGATTTGGTAGTTATTGTCAAGCTCGACGAGCTCCATTTGGGAAGCGTTCATAAAAACGAATCCGTCTTTGTACGGGCACAGCGATGTATAGGATGAGCCGATTCCTTCGAGCGGTTTCCAAGTTTGAGTCCCGTTCAGAAGGTCCAGATACATCGCCATCGGTTGCAGCCCGTCCCCAATGGCAATGGCGTAGTGGTTGTCTATCGACACATTCGACAGGTAGCTGCCGACGACTTTCGTGTAGTCCCCTTCCGGAAAATCGACCGCCTTCCATGTCTCGCCCATATCGAAAGACATAGCCGATATGCCGTCCCCGATAGCGATGATAGGCCGGGTTTGGTCCAAGCCCTTGATAGAATAGGTAATACTCTTGTAGAGCGCCGTATCGCTCGCGTTGTTGGGCAGAACGACCGTTTTATAGGATAGCCAGTTGTTATTGGTTATGTAGGCGGTCTTGTCGCTTATGGCTATGGTAGGACCTCCCGGTACGGATACGGCATTATAGATGATTGCTCCGCTGTACTGAAGCTCAATGGGAACTCTGACGATAGTCTCGTTGGACGTAGCTCCCTGAAAGCCCCAATAGACCGGAGCGTTCTCGCTGCCCTCGGTATACAGATATACCTGCTTCGATTCGTCTTCCGGGTACGAGTCGTACAGATACATCTGATTCAGGCTCGAATTGGAAATGATGATCTCTCCGTATTGCCCGAAAAGATGATTAAGGACATTGGAAACGTTGCTGATGTTCGGCTCGCACGATGCGATCATGTAGTACTTCCGCCTCAGCGCGTCGTATTCGTTCCATTTGGGTTGCAGCGGATAAAGGCATGCCAACAGGAACTTATACATCTGATTGAGGGCCGGCAGGGTCTTTTCGTCCCCGTAAGTGACGGCATAATTTGGCCGGAGTATCTGATAAATCAGATTTGGTATATCGACAGCTCTGAATTTCATACTACACCGATTCAAAGATGGTTATAGGACTTTCCGCCGTAAAGTCGGAAATATTGTCGTTGAAATTGAAATATCCGGCGTACAGGTAGATGATTCCCTGATAGGGGTTGGATGCCACGTCGTCCGGAACATACGGGACGTACTTGCCCTCGCCTTCGGATGTGTCCCACCGGTTGATGGTAACGCCGTCGAAAAAGGCGTCCCTTACGCCCGTAATATCCTTGATGGCCGACTCGATGTCATTGATATAAAGAGCCGAGCGATTGAGGCGCTGCATCTGGAACTGGTCGAGCAGCGCTTTGATGTTATCCTGAATGGCTATCAGGTTGTAGTCGCGCGAGTATCTGACGTACAGGTGAGCGCAGTCGAACCGGTCGGGGACCTGACTAAACACAGTCACAGCGATACCCACCGGCTCCCAGTTTTTCATGTAGCCTTTGAATGCGTCGAGTTGCTGCGTCGTGAGCGGAATCAGGTTGTTGTCCGAATCCGTCGTGGCTACTTTCAGATATATTTCCCCGTTATCCGGGACGGATGTATACACCTGCTTGATAATCTGTTTGTTGGTGTCTATCTCGGCATATCCCATCGCTAATGTTTCGTCGTTCACTACGACCAAATCGTCTCCCTCCTGATAGGCAAGCGCCTTGTCGATGTAGTATTGCTGGCCCATGACGCGCAGCGAGCGGGCGGCCGTCTCTATGATGGTATTCGAGCGGCCGATTTCTCCGGTCAGGATGTCGATGATCGTGGAGAATACGTCTACGAACCGGGTCCAGATTGCCGAGGCGCTGGAGTTGAGATTCGGCAGGATATTGGCCAGATAGGCTTTTATCTGATTAGCTGTTTGACTTGCCATTTTGGGTCATTGTATTTACGAGGTTATTGATCTGATTTTGCAAATCTTCTTCCGACAGGCGGGTGGAATAGAACGGATATTGACCGGCCCACAATACGCAGGCATTGTTGACGATAGGTATGCCCGTTATGTCGAGCTGAGTCCCGAAAGGTATCTCGGCGGTATAACTTTCTATGCCGTTTAGCTCCATAAGTTTGTCGAGCACGACAATAGACCCCGATACGTTGTAGCATATATCGTAGATAGTCTGGAATGCCTGAACCTGATAGGATGCCATAGCTTGTTATTCGTTATAGATGACCGATCCGTCCGTGGAGAATATGTTTTGCCAGCCCGAGCGGATCGTTTTCTCGTCTACGTATTTGGCCCCGTCTTCATATATCTGCCCAATCCCTTCGGTAAGGAGCAGATCGAAGTCCCCCGGAGCCAGATTGGGATATAGCTCGTCGAGGGCCACGCCGATGTGCGCCTTCGTGATGTTCACGGCACGCTTGATAAGGATCAGAGCGCCGTTTTGGTTCGAGCACCGATCCGTCATGGCGAAATCGCCGTCGGCGATGACAATGTCGTTTACCTTAGTGTCCCATCGTATGTCTTTCATTGTACTATGTCTTCGTTTTGGTATTCATCGTCGGAGAATTGAGAGAAGGAGCCCGTGAATCCGGGAGTAGGGGAGCTTGTCGGTCCGCCTCCGGATGGGGCTGTATGCGTGTGGGAGTTGACGAACTCTTTCAGGCTGTCTATTTCCCCCACCAGTTTGTTCAGCCGGGCAGTCAGTTCTCCGATAACCACCGTAGGGCCTTTCTCCCCTCCGTTCAGGGTGACGAGCGGATTTTCTCCCGAGGAATCCAGCGCGACGGAAGCCGATCCGACGGTCAGGGACAATAACCCGTTCCGCATTTCCATACCGGCATCCCCTCTTTGGGCCGATATGCTGGATGCGTCGATCGTGATGACATCCGTCGCTCCTTCGTTCCCGAAATCGTATTTGACGACAATCTTGTCGAGATGGGTAAAGGAAACGACGAACGGGAGCTCCGGCCGGTTCTCCACGAATCCGAGCACCACCGTAGAGCCGACGGTGGGGATAAAAAGAATGCCATTGTCCCCATTCACGACAATGTCAAGATTTATGTCGCTGATCGTCTTGTCATTGTCTACAATGGCATTCAGGGTCCTGTTCTCCTCGTCTACGCTATCGACGGTAGCATACACGAGAGCGACCGATTCGGCCATCGTGAATCGACGGTCGAGCAGTCGCCCTATTTCTGCGACGCGGGCTGAAAAGGTCTCGTTACGCTTTCTCATAGTAGAACATTTCGTCGGTAACGCTCAGGACATTATGGTAGCCTGAGTCGTCGCAGTTCAGTTCCGTCCCGATCACATAGTAGTTGCTGCTCAGTTCGGGAAACAAGGTGTCTTCATATTCGATGAAATCCCACAGCGAGACGAACGGATATAGCAGCGTGGTGATAGAGCCTTTGTTTCGGTTTCCCTTGAGCCGAGCCAGCGCCGCGTCGGCTATCGTTTCCAGTTGCTCCTGTTTCCGGGCCGGAGAGAAGGGAAGGCGGACCGGCTCTCCTTTGGTTTCATCTCCGCGGGTAACCTGTATCTTGTTGCCTTTTTCGTCATATCCGTTGATCTCGACGTAGTAATCGGTAAAGAGGCCGTCTTCGGGCGTAATGTCCCTGTTGATGACGTTCAGCCGGGTGCTCAGCTTGATTGTCGGTCGGCCCGTATTGGTCGCTCCTGTCCCTACATAGACTTTCCCCGTATTGCTGACTTGGCCGTACAGCACATATTCCTCTGCGAAACGGGAGATAGCCTCATAGGGCGCTATGGCCTTCCAGACGTTCAGCGTGAATTCCACGTCGGCGCTTTCCGATTCGGCTACGGACAGGGACGGAAACTCTCCGGTCAGCCCGGCTTCTTTGCGGAATTTGGCGAAAGCGTCGTTGGCAATCGGGACGACTTCGTTCATAACCTCCTTTAAAGGAGTCATTTTCGACCAGCTTTTATTGACTTGCCCAAACTTGAGAATAAACGAATTGTCCTCGCATTTGATCGTGGTGGGGAAACCGCTCACCACTTTTCTGATAAACCCGGAGAACGCGAGAATCTTGGGGAACGTATGCTGCAAGGTCGTATTGTCCTTATACCACACGTAGACCTCGATACGGGCTCCCGTCGCAAGCTGGGCTCCGTCTACGCCGATTCGCAGGCTGTCTGCCACGGGGCGCTGCTTGTCGGTGACGGAAATGGTGTAGAGCGGTATTTTGATCTCTGCCGTAGCTCCTATGACATCCCTGCTGTTGCTTACGTTGAATGACGAGAAATGGCCGAGAGAGAATCCCTCGACGATCACTTCGTTGCCGCATTCAAAGTAGTTTCCGGTCATGGCAGTAATGGTTATCCGTTCACGGCAAAGCCGGTATCGGTCGTTACGACATTGGCCGCATCTTCCGATATGACATTCGAGGTAACGTCCACTTCGATCAACTGCATGCGTATCTCGGTAAGCAGCGACCCAGCTTGTGGCGACACGTCGTATTCGGACATATACACGTAGTTGACATGCAGGTTTTGGTTGATGAACGTATTGACGATCCGGAACACATCCTGATTCTCGAAAAGATCGTTGAACATGCTCGAAAGGTTCTCCAATTCCAGCTTGTACGGGTCGCCTTCGGTATCGTTGACCGTACTTTCGTAGGCCGCGAACAGGTTGGACGTAGCCGGGGACAGCTGCTTGGTCTGCACCTGAATATTCACCGATATGATCTTCGGCTCCTTATACACCCGCTCGAATATGACGGGTCCGTCCACCAACTGGGACGATGCCGTGTGTTTCTTGGCATTGACCGAATAGGTGAACGATAGGGGCAGAAAGTAGTCGCCGCACTTGAAATAGTAGTCCTGATTCGGGTCGTACCGGCCCAGAGAGACTCCGCCGGCGGAATACCGGTCGTTCCGTGACACGAAGGGCGAGTTTACCGTGACGGCCACATTGCCCATTTCGTCGTAAGAGTAGGCAGCGCCGCCGCGCAGTAGCTGTTTGGCAATCCCCGCTTCGGCCATGACGATCTTATAGCCCCGCTGGGCCGCGTTGTACGCATCCTCGACATAGTTGCCCACGGTCTGATAGCCTCTGCCGATCAGGCCGTTGTCTATGCGGCTGATAACCGAATCGACCCCCGAGCTGAGCAGGCCGCCTCCCGATATGGATGTATATTTGTTTCTGCTCATATCATGCGGGTTGAATTGTTTAGCGCAATGGTAAGGCCGCGCACGATCATGTCCTCTATGGCGGGCTCCAACTGTTGCTTTATGTCCTCCACGTCGTTTGCGTTGATCGTCGTGGGCATGCTGACTATCTCGCGGTTAAAGTTGATGACGAGCGCCCGGGTCGTGCCGGACATGCCCCGAATGGTTTGGGCATCGGACGCTCCGACCGACTGGGTGTCGAAAGAATCGGTTATAGGTTTGATATAATCATCAGGATGTTTGTTTGGAATTTCCCATCCTTTAATTGCATTGTTAAAATCTTCTTGTGCTTTTTCTTGGTCTTTGGTTTCTGAAGGAGAAATTTTATAGGGAACTCCATTAAAGCCGACACGTGGTCTTTCAAAAAAACCAATTTTAGCCATGTTCCATGCGTCGGATAATGCGTATTGGATAAATTCCCACGACCACGGTCCATATTCTTGCTCGATTGCTCTAAATCCTTTGTCCCTAAATTTTAACCTATCGAGATAAGAACTCCCGTGTATATACCTTGCGGTCGCTCCCAATAGTTGTTTGCTTTTTTCGTCGTCCGGATGTGAAAAAACATAATCAGCCGTTTCTTTATACTTCGATGCAGGAATGCCGCTTGCTGCAAGCATTTCATTGAAAGCTATGTATCTTTCAGGTCGAGATAAAAGCTCTTTACCTGCAACTTCTTTTGCTTTATTGTCCGCCTTTTTGTTGCCATCTATAATACTACCGGCAATAATGGTAGCCACTTTCATCTGCAACGACCCTTTGCCGAAAAGCGCGTATATTCCGGAAGTAGTGGTCCACGGATTCTCCACCGTCCATGAGCCCACGTTGATTGCCGCATTACCGAATTTGGCAGCGGCTCCCAGTAATGTTTTCGAGGCTTTCTGAAAGTTATCGAGAATCGAATCGACATTGTCCAAGTTCTGATTAGAGAAAAATTCCTCGGCCACATCTCCTAATATATCGTAGAGTTTTGTGTTTATGTCGGCCATTCTTTTGGCGACCGGCTCGAAAAGTTTCTCTAACTTCAGGAAGAAATTCTCCCGATTGAGGGCTATTTGCCCCCGGGCCATAGCCACCGGGGAGATTTTGACCGTTTTGTTGAATTCCTCCAGCGCACGGAAGAACGCTTGGGGATTCGACCGGACGAAGGCGTATATATCCTCGTTGCTGCCCGCCTTTCTCCGCTCGTCTTGGAGAAATTTCCCGATAAGCGGTACGCTCTTGATGAGCTCCTTGATGTCGATCCCCTGCCATGAAGTAAGTATCTGCTGCATGTTCAGGCCGACGACGCCCATATCTCTATTACTGGCATGTGCTAACTTGGCTGTGATATTGGCCAAATAGGATGCTTGCTCCTGCGACAATAATTTGCCTCCTACGTTCAGGCCGGTCAGGGTCGATATAAGGTCCAGCGTTCCCACGCGGGAGGAACCGGTCGATACGGCGATGTCGCTGGCCGCCCGGAAGGCGTCGTCGTAGCCTTCCCCGAGCGAGTGCCGGGCCATGTTGTACCGCATGTTGTTCGCGGCAGCCTCCTGCATGCTTTGGCTTTTCAGTGTGCGCATGCCGGCCCAGTAGCCGAGACCGCCGGCCAAAGCGGGTATTCCTTGTCCTATGAGGGCGCTTCCCCCGATACTGCCTGCCGTGCCTATGGCGGGTACGGCTGCTCCTACGGTACGCGAAAAGCTGGATATAACCTTGACCGCATTCGCAAAATTTTCGCGCACGCCGTACAGCGTAAAGCTGTTGCGCAGGAACTCATCGGAAAACCGTTGCAGATTCTTGAAAGTACGATCTACGTTACGCAGGAAGCCATTATGCGATAATAAAGGAGATCGTTCCAACTTGGAATTAAACCGGAAGACTCTATTTTGCCAACCGGACGGAATATGGGGATACCGCTTGAATAAATCTTCTTCAGATATCTCGCCGGTCTTTTTTAGCCTCCGCGTTCTCGATCCGGCAGAAGCGTTTCGGGACACTTTGCCGAGCTCGCTGTTCAGGATACGGCTCTTGGCGATAGCCGAATCGAGAACGCTATTCATATTGCCCTCTAAATTGAGGACCACAGAATATACGGGAGACGCCATAGTTACTTTTTCTGGTTAAAAGGAGCCCAATCGAAATGATATATCATGTACAGAGCGGCATAGAACATGCTATCGATCTGATCGGCTGAAAACTTGCCGACTATCTCCGAAAAGGGCTCGTGTAAATACCGGGAAATAACCGCTTTCTTTATCAGATACGGGTCTTTTTTGGTAAACTCCGAGATTATTTCGTCGATTTTTCTTTCCGGCTCAGGTTTTCGGCTTTTCTTATCATTTTTTGGACGAAACCCAAGCCCGATAGAAAATTTTCTATATCCTCCGCTACGGCTTCGGATTGGAATATGTCCAAGCAGCAGCCCATATCTTTGACGATGGACTCCCGCAGCTTGTCGTCCTTGATGACGCACTTGCAGAACTCGACGGACAGAGTCCCGAGCTGGTCCAGATGCTCGTATCCTTCGAGGATTTTCAGCGCGACGGCCATATGGGCCGGATTGGTGCGTTGCAGGTGCAGGATTTCGACGTCCGCCTCGGTGGGCTTTTCGGTCATGTTCCCCTCTACGTCGGGGACCCAGCTAAAGTAGCTTGTTTTTACGGTGTAAGTTAGCGACATAGTTTTAAAAATTTGGGGACCCCGAGGGGTCCCCGGTTGAGACATGAAGCGAAAAACGGATGTTAAACCGTAATGGGAGATACGTCTCGTTTGATACCCGTTCCTCGTAGAGAGATGGTGACGAGAGTCTGCGGATCGTTGGCGTCCACGTCGCCGCTGACGTCCGATACCCGGCAGTTCAGGAAGTTGACGATAGCCGACTTGGGCGTTCCTGCGTTTTTGAGCGCGTAGGCGCACGTCAAGGTAAATCCGGCGACTTCCAGCATGGAGGCGTACAGTTGGCCCGCCGGTGCGGCAGCGTTGATCGCGTCCATCAGCGCGTTATACTCTCCGCTCTGCATCGTGACCGAGGCGGTGTACGTGGCATTGAGCGCGACGATTCCGATGGGGTCTACGTGACTGATAGCGAATATGTCCTGCACGCTCTGGGAGTTGGCCCAGTTGAGCCGCGACCCCGTATCGAGTTTCATGCTCGGAATGCCGCTGAAAGTCATGTTTATCTGTACGTCGCTGCTCGGAACGATATACTCACTTAAATTAGGCATAGTCTTTAGATTAGAGAGATGAAACGAACATGACGGTAATAAACGCTTCCCTCATAGGAGCGTTCGGGAGAATCTCGACGGTTACTTCGAGGGCCCGCGACTGTACGAAATTGCCGTCTTTGGCCTCGAAATCCACGTTGATCTGCGATGCGTCGCCCCGGTTGATATACGGGTCGATATACAGGCTTCTCAGATTGGCCAGCGTGCCGGATTTGAACGCCGCGTTGATCGTACCGTTGCTCTGCACGGGTATATTGACGTTCAGCAGCTTCGTAAAGAAGGTGTCGCAGTCGTCGCACACGGCGTTCGCCACGCGGACGAAATCGATGCTTGAGAGGGCATTGGCGGCCGAGTTCATCGTCGCGCCGTCGTTGTAGCAGATACCCACATCGTTGCGCCGGAGCGTAAACAGGTATTGTTTCGCGCCCAGATCGTTCGTCTGCGTGCGCGTCAGAAGCGTAACGGGCGTATTGACAGGCGTGTTGGACGCGGAATCTACGAGATAGTCGGCGGTCGTTACGCTGCCCATCGATACGTTCCCGATGGACGTGGCCAGATTGCGGGCCGATACGATACCGCCGGAGCGTCCGACAGAGGCGTTCCGCGTCTTGGTCGAGGTAACGATCTGCAACGCGACGCGAGGGGCGTTGTATTTCGATACGTCGGGAAGATCGGAGATGCCCGATACTACGGCGGCGTCGAGAATGCCGACCGCGCGGATGCCTTCGCCGAACAGAGTTTCGAGAGCCGACTCGAAATCCGTGCAGCAGGCGATAGTGTCTTCCGACAATCCGCCTTCGGTCGGCGTGTCCTGACCTTCTGCCTGAGCGACCATGATGATGCGCGGGCGGTTGTTCTCCAGCGTTTCCATAGTCGAGCGGACGGCTGTCAGGAAGTCGGGGACTTGCAGAAACTTCGACGTCTGCGCGTAGGTCGTCTTGTCGTAGACGTAAATCCACAGTTTCGTTCCGGCGTCGGCCTTGTCGTAGAACTCCTTGATATTGAAGTACAGGGGCGTTTTGTTCGTCGTGTCGTACTCTTCGTTGATTCCGAGGTTGACGGCATCCTCCAAGCCGGTGAGCATGTAGGAGGTGCCCACTTCGAGAGTGACTCCGCCCGGTCCGGGAGCCGTGCCTTTAGCGCCCGGCGCGAAAAGCATCGACACGCTGTTATCCTGAGCCGTACCGCCGAGGGCGGTATCGAGGAGCTCGGTGTATATGCCAGTTTGTGCCATTTTCGGTTGTGTGAAATGATCTAATCTTCTTTCTTTTGAGCATTCGCGCGCGCCTTTTTCTTACGGCGTGATTCGAGGATTTCGGCTGCGCTTTCCAGACTCATATCCGGCTTTTCAGCCTTCTTGGGCGGCAGTGCTTCCTTGTCCTCGTAGGCGCGGAGCATGTTTTCGAATTCCTCGTTGGAAACGGGCTCCTTGCCTTTCTCTACCTTGCAATAGCGGCAGCGGCCTCTAAGGGCCAATGCGGTTTTGTACCGGTCTTTGGCCGATGCCTCGTTCCGATACACGTTGCCGTCTTCGCAGCAGTAGAGCGTGCCGTATTTGGCGGTTGCGATAATGAGGTTCTGATAATATCTGTCGGAAAAGTTTACCATAGCTGTAACGTATTTACGAATGGGTGTAAAAGAAGGGGCGGCCGTGCGGAGGGTCGTGTATGACATGTGACCCGGACATGATGTTTTTAAGAGAACAGTCCGCGTCAGCCGCCCCTGATGATTACGCGCTTACGGCAGGAGTGATGATGCCGATACCGAGCCCGCCTTTACGAGCGGCGCCGGCGCCCGAACGAATATCCATAGACATAACCCAAGAATAGTCGTTGGGGTTCTGTACCATGTGTACGTTCGTGTTGCCCTGCGCGATGATGGCCTCGCCGGGGATGAAGCCCAGAGCGATGTCGTAGGCCGTAGAGGCCAGCACGGGCGGCGTGTAGGACGGGATCGTACCGTCTGCGTTCACCTTGCCGTCGCAATAGAGCTCTGCATCCACCACCTTGCTCGATGCGGTGTCGTATGCGGCGACAGTGGAGCGCGGCATAGCCTCGAAGCCGCTGTACTGAACGGTCATAGGACCTACGCGGCCCGTCTGCTTCGACAGGATCGAGGTGATGAGCGGGTCGTTCTGAAGCTGCTCGAAGTACGCGGCGGCCATCACCATGACGGCCTCGTTGTAGTCCATCGTGTAGTTCTGGTTGATGAATCCCTTTTGCATCTGGGTGATGTTCTTGAGGGCGAACTCCAGAAGCGTACCGGTCGCGGCGTCGTTGATGGGGAACGTCGAGGCATCGACGGCGAAGGTATCGGGACCCGACATGGGAACCTTTACCGATGCGGCCTCGGCGAACATCTGCAACCAATAGTTGTGGATTTTGTTCACCACGACGCGCATAGCCTCGCTCTGTCCGGTCGCGCGGTTGTTGTATGCCAGTACGTCCGTCGTTGCGGGCTGCCATCCGATGGGTTCCATCGAGAATACCTTCTCCGCCAAAGCGACCGGAATATCCTCGTAGTACGAGGTTTTCGCGTTCAGCGGAGCGCGGCTTCCCACGTACACTTTCGGATTCATCGCCGAGTTGATCCAGATGACGCCGGCATGGCTGTCGCCCGATACGCGCATACATCTGTCGGCCCAACTGTTTTCGGGCAGCAGGACGCGGTAGAACAGCGAGAGCCACGTAATCTTCGCCAGATCGGGCGACGTTTCGAGGAAGTCGATGGAATTCTCGCCGATATTGAGCTTATCCAGCGTCTTGCTGAAAACTTCCTTCGGACCGTCGGCGTTCTGGAAAGTTACATTGCCCATAAAGGACATGAATCCGGGGTCGTTAGCCATCAGGGCCGAATACTCCCGGACGAACTTGACCGGCGTAGCGTTTTCCGGACGGCGCAGTTCCTTCGACGGAACGGCGGACAGCTTCTGAATCTGACGGAACTTGTATTGACCTTCGTCGCTCCGCAGATAGTCGTTGACAGATTTGAATGCGGTCATCTTGATTTTCGGTGTTTTTTCGTGAATGTTGAAGATTCTGGGCTCGGGCTTTGCCGAAAGTTCCTCCTTCCCCTCGGGTGCCTTTTGCGCCTCCTGCTCGGTTTCCGTTTTCTCCGTCTCGGGAGCTTCCGCAGCCTCCGGGGCTTTCAAAGACTCGGCCTCGGGCTGTGCCTGCGCTTCTTCCTTGCGATCGTTGAGCATTGACGTAATGGCCGAAAGGGACGAGAGGACGCGGGACATAAAGCCCTTATGCTCCGCACTCGGTTCCTCCGGGGCGGCCTCTACGGATTCGGGAGCCTTCAGGGCTTCCTCCTTGACTTCCGTTTCGGGTTTGTTGTTTGCTTCCATGTTTTCTTTGAATTTGTTAATGGTAGAAATTTGATAGGCCGACAAAGAATCGGGCTCGATCAGTTTGTCGTCCACATCGTTGAACGATACGGAGAGCGTCGATTTGTCGGATGTCCTCTGTGCGATAGCGTTCGGATTGGCCGGGACAGCTACCAGAGACACTTCCCACACGTCGAACTGCACGGCGTATACCACGCCCTCGCGCTTGACTTTGGTGGCCAGACCGCTGATGGATACGGCATTGTAGAATCCCTCGTTGTAGAGTTTTTCTTTCTCCCGGCCTTCTTCCGTGTCGGCGAATACGAGATCGCCGTACCAAGCATTATCCTCGAACCGGATATTGTCTATGCGGCCGATGGGCTGCTTGTCGTCCTCGTGCTCCAGCATCAGGACGGGATTCTTGCGATATTCGTCCCAATTCACGCCGTCGTTCAGGGTAATGTACCCTTTTCGGTTCATCGTCTCGTCGGACAGAATCTGCCTAATCATGTTCGAACCAAATTTATCTGCTTGGAATCGAACATCACGTATTCGTCCTCCAAGCTCTGTTTGTCGAGCGCCGTGCATTGGTACAGAATGCGAAACACATCGATGTCCTTTCCGACAGTACCTACGAAAGCGGCCGTTTGATAGGTTTCGATTCCCCGATAGAGGGGGAAAAAGTCGTATTCGTCAATCAGCGTACTGAATAGGGGGCCTCTTTTCACCTTTTCGATGTATCGGCGGATCTCGTAGGCCATGTTACGCATTTTGGTCTGGATTCCGCCGTCCGGCGTCACGGAGTAGTTATCGAAATCGACAAGTACGTTCAGCGAGACGTCGAACCAATCGCAAATGCCCCCACGAATAAATACCGTAGGCTTGTTGCTGTTTCGCACATGCACCACGACGGCCGGAAGGGGCGTATTGACCAGTCCCTGCCCCTCGTCGTTCATCACGGATACGTTTACACCGTTCTCCGTCACGACGGGAGCCTCTCTAAGAGCGGCTACGAATGTGTCGGTAAGCGTTCCAATCATCGAGATGCACGGTTTTCGACACTAAATTATATGTTTTTTTTTATGATAACAAATTTTATTATAAGAAAATGCTATCCGTAGATAGCTTTTCTGACTTCTTCGGTAAATATCTTACGCACACCCGCGTAAGTTTTTTTACCGACGCCCAAGAAGGGGCGGGGAATGATTTTGCCGATGCGGCTGGAGAATGGCTCGGTAGAGTAGGGCGGGCGGCGGCTCCAGAATCCGTTATGCGCGCGTCCTCCCTCTTGCTGTACCTGCGCGTAGTAGGCGTTTGCTCCGATTCGGGCGAATTGGGGCGAGAAATCGCGTGTAAGGCTTCTTTTGAGGCGGCCCGTATAGTCCAGTATGGGGTAGTTGAGCATGTATTCGTGGCTTCTTTGGGGCCATTTTTTGATGCCTCCGTCCTGCGTATACCCTTCTTTTCTGAAGTTCTCGCGCGTCTCTTGGAGCATCAGAGTAGCTATCTTGGGCGGCACGGAGCTATTGCGCGCCTTTTTTACCCTTTCGAGCATTCGGATCATATCGCCGATGTCAGCCATACGATGCGATCAGTTTACGAGGACATTCATGGCCATTGTTCCGGCCAGCGCAACGTATACGTAGAACGACATATCCTTCGCCGAGGTCTCGGGCTTTCGGCTTTTCTCGAAAAAAGCGTAGCACACGGCGATCACGAGCGTTATGATGGCTGAAATCCATCCCAGCGATAGGGTCGAGGCGAAAAATGCGGATACGAGCATCGATACGACGAGTATCCAAAGGTGTTTTTCGGTCATAACAGTTTATTTTTGGCTTGTTTCGGGTCGATGGGGTGGATTTTGGGGTCCGGAGTCGTCTTTTTGTTGCCGCTTCGCCCGAAAATGGAGCCGATTTTGGCAGAAAGGACCTCGTTCCACGAGTTATTACGGACTTTCGTGTTGATGTCGGACTCTTCGAGGCCGATTTTCTTAAAGAAATTGGCGGATAGCTGTATTCCCATCTTGGCCGCGCCGTTCATAATGATTTCGGCCTTGTCGATAGGGATGCTCAGGTCCGGCACCTCGACCGCTCGGGCCCTTTCGAGAGCCGGTTCGCCGTACAAGCGGGCTATTTTCTTGAGTGCGCCGCCCTCGTTGAGCACCGAAAGGACCGATTTTTTGTCGTCGGCGATAATGTCTTGATACAATTCCATGTGAATGGACGCCAGTTGCTCGGAATTCGTATTTTTCTCGGTAGCTCCGAGCAACGTGCCGCCCGTTACGAGCTGCATGATTTCGGACCGGTATTCGGATATGTACTCTTTGAATACTCGGAAAGCATCTGGATAGGACTGCGTCTGCACGGGATTCACCTCGACCATGTACTTGCTTTTACCGCCTGTCGCCGAGTCATAGAAGAACGGGATGATCGGCGTCTCCATAATATCTACCTTGCGGGCGAGCTCGGCCGCGAACTGCTGGGCAGTCGTGTTGTTGGTGTCGAATCCGATAACCATAGTGGGGTAGGAGAACCGCTTGCCGAGGATGCTCCAGTTATTGTATGCCTCCACGATTCCTATCATGGCCCGGGAAATGGGCTGAAGAAGTCCCATGCCGAAATCTTGGTCCGTCTCGGGTCTGAAGAAGAATATGTTGTCGTATTCGTCCACATTGACGACATTCATATACTCGTAGGTTTCGAACCGGAGGGCCCTGTTCTCCAGATCGACGTTTCGCATGGGATAATACTGCCACGAATCGGTTTTGGGGTCTATGCCGAATACGACCACGCCGTAGAACTTGCTCAGGCTGCATGCCCTCTTGAACTGATCGAACCACCTTGTGCGAACGATCAGTTCGGTAAGCCGAATATCTTCCTTGCCGTCTACTTCGAGAACGATTCTCATCTTCTTGATGGGGACGAGCCTTTTGTTGATCTGCGAGCACAGGAAGGGGGACGACTGGATCGTAAAGGAGTACATCGAATCGACGTAGGTCAGATCGGAATAGTTGATGGCCCGGTCGATAGCCTCGCGCCACCATTGCGGGGTATATTCGACGTAGTAGTCGTTGAAAAGGTATCTGGATACCAGGTTGGGGACTCCCACTTTCTTAGGCACGGAGAACGGGTTCACCTTCGGTTGGTGGAACCGCTTCGGCGAGGACGGATGGAATTTTTTAGCCATAGGGGAGAAGTTGTAAGAATTATCGACGAGTTGGATTTATCCGATGTACTTGTTTCGAACGGAAACCATTTGCGGGAGTGCGTTCGGCTCGCTCTTGGTCGGAGCCTCGTATATCGAACTCATGCCGCTTTTGAGCTCGTTCACCTTTGCGAGCACTTTTTCGTAGTTGTATCGCAGAGGCTCGGAAACATTGAGCGAAGGGGATGCGATGTTGAAGGCGGTCATCACGAGCAGCACCCATTTCAGCGTAGGATCCTTCTTGTCGGGGTTCGTCTCGGAAAGCATGGTATCCAGATCGAGTATGTGACCTACCTCGGAATAGAGAAGGCCCAAAGCATTCTCATACGCTGTCTGTACGATGTCGGAGTACATGCCCTCGAACTGCGCTATCTGTTGTGCGCTAAGCCATTGCTTTAGCTGGTCTTTTTCAAAATACATGGGAGAAAGTATCATAGCGTCAAAAAGTTACTCGGGTTCCCCTTCGGTAGAACATGGGCCATTGCGTGAATTTCATCGATGTCATTTCACGGTTTAACAGAGACGCGCCCTTTGCGGTAGCGTCGGGAATATCGTCCTTTCGGTTTTTGTTGTATTTGCGGGAAAAGAATATGAACTGCTCGACGAGCAGCTCCCCCTCGGGCGAACCTTTCAGTTCTTCGTTGACGATGAAGCGGCCGTTGCGAAAAAGGGGTTCGAGCGTGGACTCGATATTCATAAATTTATTCCCGTTATTGCGAGTATCCCACGTCAGCGGACAGTTCCATCCGGTCTCGCTTTGGAATCGGGCGAAAGTCGTGTCGAAGTCGAGAGGCACTTGCTTTTTCTCCATGACGATGCGCGGCGGAACGGGAGACATCTTGAACAGCTCGAAGATATTGTACATCATTTGCAGCGAAGTCCCTTTTACGGCCTTGACGCCCAGCAAGTATATCTTATCGGCGGCCGACGCCAGCAACACGGATGCCTTGTAGTCGCACGACTCGTTATCTTTTGCCGACGGGTCCGTATATATCAGGCAGTCGAAAAGCTGGCTCGGGACAGGCCCCCAAGGTATGTGATCGAATATTTCTCCCTCGCTCTCGTCGCTGTATTCTCCCGATAGGAAACGCTTGCGCTGCAAGGCGGAAAGCTGGGATAGGGTATTTACATAATCCGCCGAAAGATATTCTCGATTGTCCAGCACCGAAAAATGAACGACCAAGAATCGATCCGTCACAGACGGTTCGAGCTTCAGACCCTCCCGATTTTCCCTTTTAAAGAAGCGGACGTAAGTCCAGTGCGACTTGGTTGTCGGGTTCAGCGCATAGATCATCTTATTGGTTACGTCGAGCTTTTGCGCCAGTCGCGTCCGCAAGGTGTCGATAGCCAACTCGTCTACTTCAGAACATTCGTCTACGAAGATATGGCCCCATTCAGTGGATAGTATCTTGTCGTATGTGCTCGATACGTCCGACGATCCCCGTATAGCCCCGAACTGGATATATGCCCCGTTGAAAAAACGCAGTATATTCTCTTTCTTGTCGTACACGCAAAATCGCTTACCATTCGGCGCAACCAAATCCTCTACCTTATTCAGCCCGTTGTGAGAAGCGATAGATTTCAGAACAGCCGGCAATGTCTGACGGATCATACCCGTCTGCAATGAAGTAAGCACATTTCTTAAAATAAGGCAGTTGGCTTTACGAATAACAGATTGGGCTATCATCCAGAATAATATCAGAAATGTTTTGCCCGACCGGCTCGACCCATAAAACAGGCATTCGTTGTACTTATCGTCGTTCAGACGATTGTACATTTCCACTTGTTTCGGATTAAGCGGTATGTCTAAATTGATATTCATCGCTTCAGAGATATGCTGACTTCCTGAAAACTGTCGTCACTGTCGCTGTCCCCCAAACTTATACCTTTGCTGTTCACAATGCTACCCGCACTCTTGTAAATGTTAACGAACTTCATGTAGGCATCAAGTTTCGACTTCAGCTTCGCCAAATCTCCCATCTGCGTCGACGGATCGGTCAACTGCCGACGTATCGCCTCCAAATCCCGAAGTATGCCCATGCTATCCAATGCCTCTTTAGCCGCATCGAATCGCATATTCCCACTGCTTGCGCCAACCTCCGCCTCGCATACCGTAACCTCATCCTTCACACTCCGCAACTCCACCAACTTATCCATCAAACTCCCCATGAATATAGGTTTTTTTTATGAGAATATCACAAATATAATTTTAATAAATCATACAACAAAAAAATCCTCGAATCCGGGGACATATTCCGAGTTCGAGGATACGGCAGGAAAAAACCTTACTACGGGAAAACCTGCCTTGAAGTGAGATGATAAATTGGGGTATACGAGTGAGTATGTACGATTTATCAACCACAAAGATAGCAAAAAGTCGCTAATAAACAAACATATATGCGATTAAAATAACGCATCGCTAAAAATAACACCACCCCCGGATTTACAAACCCCCGGATGTATAGTTAGTATTAGCAATGGTGGAACCGGGGGGCGGTTGTTTACCAACGATCTATCTATACCTGTATCTCATTCTTGGCGTCAGGAACGTGATAACAACACACATTCATTTTCACTATTGTAAGTCTCAACACAAATGCTATTCACATGCGCACACGCATACACGCGCACGACGCACGCACACGCATGCGCGCTGTATCTTGATATACAAGCAAAGCCAAAAGCTTTCCTGCGCGCACACACGCGCGTATTACAAGGAATATATATACGCGGGCGCACATACGCACACGCACGCGCCCAGATCAGTAAGAATATATACTGTATACATTACTACGATTCTCGGCCAATCAGCACTCGACAACATAGAGAACCGGCAGCAGCTTATACGTGCACATTCTGCCATGGGCTGATGTCTATGCAAAAACTTTCTTATACTTCCAACGTTTCATCTTTTTTCTGTATGAATAAAAAAAATATCTGGGGGCGATTCCAGTTCCGATATACTATCCGATTTTCAATAGTGTTCGTGCTTCAGTTCATTTCTGTATATATGTGATTTTCAGGCGTAAATGTGTCGAATTCGGTTACATTTGTAAAGCCACTTTCTATCATAACAAAGCGTTATATCTGTTCGCCTCATTATAATAAATTTCTATTGCATTTGGGTGCATTTTTTGCATTAAATATTTGGAAAACGTGTGATTGTGTTGTATATTTGTATAAAGCAAAAGGGAACAGAACATAATTATAATTCAAATTAAGTCTTATTGCTCATAATACCACATCCTGCTATTTAACATAATTACTAATTCAAGTTAGACCGAATTATAATTGATGTTATTTTGAATAGTAGGATAGGGTAGGAGAGGTAAAAAAACTTTACTACCATGTCACAAACAGAAAACATTGCGGCTTCTGCCGCGAAGCTCTCCAGCTCTTGGAGGGACGAAGTAAATCAAATTCGTATACGTCTTAATTCTTTGCGCGCTCGATCTTGCTGGGATCGGGGAGTCAATGGTTTCGCGCTCGATCTTCTTGACTCTTACGAGGAAATTTGCGAGTACTGCGAAAATGAGGGCGAACCGATTCCGGAACTTTGCCAAAAAACCTTGCTAAATGGGGCCACGAATTGGGATAGCTATTGTTATGGCGGGTTCGCTCTTATTTACGATGAAGACATAGCTAAAGCCCTGTGTACACCGTCTGAGCTGAAAAGAACGAATTCCGGGCGCAATGATCCTAATCCGCGCGAGACTTGGATGGATGTGCAGGCCCGCGCTTATTTTCAAGCCTATCGTAGGCTTATCAATTGTGCCTAAAATATTAAAAAGATTGAGATAATGAAAACGATTTATTTACATGTGTTAGATAAAGGGTGGGTATCTTTTCAGTATACCAACATTTCCGAATTAGAGGAAGAATTTGCCCAAAGAGGGATTGAGGTAGGCGACGGCTGCGAACTCGGCAAATACTGCAAACTCGGCGACGGCTGCAAACTCGGCGACGGCTGCAAACTCGGCGAATACTGCGAACTCGGCGAATGCTGCGAACTCGGCGACGGCTGCAAAGTACCTAAATCATTATTCATATCGGCCTCCCAGCACTCCGTTTCATACTGGGGGTACGATGCTATCCAAATAGGTTGTAAAAAACATACTATTTCGGAGTGGCAAAAGCATTTCCGCGAAATTGGGAAGGCTGAAGGTTATTCTGAGGAGCAAATCGATGAATATGGGTTTTATATAGACCTTATTGCCAAACTTCACGGTAGGTGGAACATCAAGCAGAAATAATATCCATTAACTATGAGAAAATCGATTTTAACGGCCATTATATGCCTGCTCGTTTCCAGTTGCTCCACTTGTTCGCGGACCTTTAAGAACGAGAGTATTTTGGACTATTACGGCCAGTGCATCGATAACCTCGATACCGATGTAAACCGGAATATGTTCGACGTTTCGCGGGACTTAGTAAAAGAAGTGGAGGAAGACCGCCGATTATGTAAAAGCGATAGGGATATGGTCATAGGATGGATTTTTGAACGTCTGGAAAACCTGAATGAGCCATGAGAACCTTTGTATTTACATGTCGGCCGACTAATTCGGAAGAAAACACCTGTTTCCATGTCCGAATATACCAAGTATGCCGCAACAGGCCGATAAAAATACTGGAGTATTACGACCGGCCGAGGCCAGAATCTCCTTTCAGGGTTAACTCGGCATATTACCAGCTCCGACGCCATAATATTCTCACCGAATCGGAGAAAAAGGATACGATCTTGTCCGATTCTCGATTTTACAACTTTCAAAACGACCGCATCAGAATCTACGAAATACTTTGAAGCCATGATGATATATTTTTCAAAAGATAAAAACGGCGACGTCTATTCCTTCATGGCCCGACCCACCAAGAACGAGAATACCGGGAAGTGGGAGGGTAACCGATTCAGAAAGGAGTCCGTAGATATCGTCGCCAGTTGCCTAACTGAATGGGACGACGATAGGTCCGCCGTGTTGATGGATAGCAGATCGCAAAAATCGGCAGCCTCTAAAGTAGTTAGAACGTGGGTTTTGTCCTTTATGTATGGATGCGTATTCGGCGCTATTGTAACATTATTATTGATCTGAGACATGGAAGGGTATATAGGTTTTGAAAATTACAAAGACAATAAATTACGGTTAGAAGTTGGGCGTGTTTACACACGACGCCCCGTAATTGGCGGCAAATTATCATTTTTCGATAATCCGCTGGATGTTTTAAGGTACTATCCGCCATGTGATAGCGGATACTCCCGAGTTGAAAGCCCGGACAATAAGACAGACAAGCAGGGGCACCATGTGAATACATCGGAATTGCGTGTGATTGAGGATGTGGGGCTGGACGATATTGCCGAGGCCGCAGAAAAAATCATTAGGGAAGGTATAAACACATCTAAAAGCATCGTAGCCGAAAAAAACAGATCGGTAGCCGTCACTACGAAAAAAGGCACCGAGGCGATGAACTCGGGCCAATTCGCAGCAGCGGTTAGCGCCGGAGACAAATCGGCCGCGACCTCACTAAATGACAAATCGGTATCAGTGAATACCGGCAATTATTCGGTAACGGATAGCCAAGGGAAATACTCTGTATCTGTTAATACAAGGGAAGGGTGTGTAGCAAGCAGTAGCGGCGATAAATCGCTGTCAGCTTGTACGGGCAGCAGTTCCATAGCAAAGAATACCGGTACGCACTCCATAGCAGTAAGTACGGGCGATGAGTCCGAGGCGATTGTCTCGGGGGATCAGTCTGTCGCCATATCTATCGGATGGCGCTCAAAAGCTAAAGGGGCATTAGGATGCTGGCTTGTGTTGGCCGAGTGCCGATCAAAGAAAGTGATAGATGTGAAAAGTACGCAGGTAGACGGCGACCGCATTAAAGTAAACACTTTTTACAGGCTCAAGAACGGGGAATTTGTCGAATGCAAAGGAATGTAACATGACACAGAAAGAAATGATTTTGCAGGAATTGCAGCGCGGAGAAACGGTTACGATATTTTCGGCGGCCGAAATGTTCGGAGTCCATCGTCTGAGTGCTGTGGTACAGCGTCTTCGCCATGACGGGCACGCTGTGGTGTCGCGCATGCTGAAGCGAGGACGGACGCGTATGGCGTGTTACGAGCTGTTCCGGTTCGACGATCTGGATATATGCAAGATAGCGAATATGCTCGCGGAAAAAATAGAGTTGCGAAACGGGCGAGAGGGGACATATACAATAGAATACGACGAGGAAGTTGAGGATATGTATATCGACGTCGAATTAAGCGTGTCCCCTTCGTGGGACAGGCATTTGCGGGGAGTGTGCATAAATAGCTGGAAAGTCCGGGCCAAATATATACCCACGCAAGACACATTTACCGACGGGCTCGGCTTTTCAGAGGAAAAACTAATGAAATACATAAAATTGATAATCGATGATACGGAAAGAGACATTTAAAACCAGAGCGGAATGGCTGGAGCGCAGGGAGAGCCGGCCGGTTCTCGGAAGCTCAGATTTCGGGATAATACTCGGTTTGAGCGAATACGTGACGCCCTTACAGTATTGGGAGCGCAAGACGCAGGGAAGCGATGAGATGAACGCGAATATGCACCGGGGGATATTCATGGAGGATGCGATTGCCAAATGGTTCGAGAGCGAGACCGGGTGCGAGATTATAAAACGCTCGGCATCATACGATGTGTATACCAATGACGAGTTCCCGGATTTCGTGGAATGCTCGCCGGATCGGGAGGCATTCAAACAGGAATGGGAGGACCGTCCGGTGGTGGAGATAAAAGACACGAAGCGAATAATAGACGATATGGACGCAGATAGCATTCCGAAAGAGTGGTATGCGCAGGTCCAGTTTCAAATGGCCGTGATGGGCCGAAAAAACGCCTTTCTGGTCATTTGCGACGGCCGCAAAGAGCTTAAATACGGACATTATACTTTCGATAAAGATTGGACGCTCACGAATATGCGCAAGGCGACCGACTGGTTTCAGAAGCACATAATCGGGGGCGAACAACCGGAACCTACCACTGCGCAGGACATTCGGGAAACATACCCGGAGAGCAAGGAAGGTATCGTGAGGGTAGGGAAAGATATGTTTTCGAGGTACGAGCGTCTGGGGAAACTGAATAAGGCGATCAAGGTACTGGAGCGAGAGAAAAAGGAGATAGAGGGCGAGATGATCCTAAGATTCGGAGAGCAGGACAGCATGGAGTACGAGGGAACCACTATCGCCACCTTTAAATCCTATTGCCGCAAAAAGCTGGATACGGAAATGCTGAGATTGAAATATCCGAACATAGTCAGCGAATGCACGGTAGAATCGAGTTACAGAATGCTGAAATTTAAATAGGCATTATGATACGTTTGACAAACGAAGATTACTACCAGTTGGCGATGCTGGTCGAGGACAAATCATGTGAGTATCCGGGAGACTTCTGCGCTACGATCAAATACAACACGGACAGATTTTATAGCAATCTGAATATATCCGTGATGATTTACGAAGGTCGCTTCAAGGAGCCCAGACTGTTCATCGTCTCGGCCGATTTGAAAACCTACTTGCCCGAAGGTGAGGTTGCCAACGACTTCGACCTCATGAGGCTCAAGAATGATCCCTACCTGTCGTAGGTTGTCAGGTTAGTTTTAGGTTGATTCACTCCCACCGCATCCGCGACGGCCCCGGAGGGTTTTTAAGGACAAATTTAAAACACTCAATATTATGGACAAACATTTCGAATTAACGGACAAATTTATAATCAACGCGTTTGGTATTAAGTTGTTACAAATCAAATGCACGCGTAAAATCAAGCATGCCGATGTAGGTGATCTTGGTGGGTATATTGAAAAAGAAGATAACCTGTCCGGCGATGCTTGGGTGTCCGGCAATGCTCAGGTGTCCGGCGATGCTAAGGTGTCCGGCGATGCTTGGGTGTCCGGCGATGCTAAGGTGTCCGGCGATGCTTGGGTGTGCGGCGATGCTTGGGTGTCCGGCGATGCTTGGGTGTCCGGCGATGCTAAGGTGTCCGGCAATGCTCAGGTGTCCGGCGATGCTCAGGTGTACGGCGATGCTCAGGTGTCCGGCGATGCTAAGGTGTACGGCGATGCTTGGGTGTACGGCGATGCTAAGGTGTACGGCAATGCTCAGGTGTACGGCGATGCTCAGGTGTACGGCGATGCTCAGGTGTCCGGCGATGCTAAGGTGTCCGGCGATGCTTGGGTGTGCGGCGATGCTAAGGTGTACGGCAATGCTAAGGTGTACGGCGATGCTCAGGTGTCCGGCGATGCTTGGGTGTCCGGCGATGCTAAGGTGTACGGCAATGCTAAGGTGTACGGCGATGCTCAGGTGTCCGGCGATGCTAAGGTGTCCGGCAATGCTCAGGTGTCCGGCGATGCTAAGGTGTCAAATAATAATGAACATTGTGGATTTGATTGTTTTGGGTCTGCTAATCGTCACACCCATGCCTATAAAACTCAATCAGGGAAAGTTGAAATCATCTGCGGATGCTTTCGGGGTTCTATTGAAGAGTTCGAGGAACAAGTCAAAAAGACACATCAGGGAAATGAATTCGAAAGGCAGTACATGGCTATTGCCGAAGTGATCAAGATCAAGTTAGGGCTAAAATAACGGCTATGGAAACTGAAAAAGAATTGGCACGGGCCTCGATGGAAAGGTCGAGAGCTCCGTATATAGCCTCTCAATCGTTTTTGACGCAGTTGAAAAAAACGCTGTTCCACGAAGAAACCAAAAAGCGGTTCGAGATGATGTTGGGGGAATACGCACCCTCTTTTATGCAGTCGATATTGTCGGCCACGACCAACAACAAGTTGCTGATGAAGGCCGACCCTACATCTATTATCCGATCCTCGCTGGTTGCGGCATACACTAATCTGTCGATCGACACCAATTTGGGGCAGGCCGCATTGGTGCCCTACGGCGGAGTCGCGCAATTCCAAATAATGAAGAACGGATATGTGCAGTTAGCCCACAGAACCGGCAATGTGGCGCGTATCCATGTGGCTAACGTGTACGAGGGTGACATAGAGGCAATAAATCCCTTTACGGGCGACATGCGCTTCAATCTGAACAATTCGGACAGGTCGATACTTAGCGGATTCGTCTCCTATCTGAAGCTGATGACCGGGGCGGACTTCTATCTGTACATGACGGTGGACGAATGCAAGGCTCACGGGGCAAAGTATTCAAAATCATTCTACAGGGAGAATGGATTGTGGCAAACGGATTTCGTCGCTATGGGGCAAAAGACGGTGCTGAAAAGCATAATCAAAAAGTGGTGCCCGATCAACCCGCAACAGCAACCCAAGATAACGGCGGCACTTAAATTCGACCAATCCGTGCCGAGCTCCGAAGACATAGAGTCCTGCGAGCCGATATATGTGGACGGAGTCGATGCCAAAGAGGCGGAGAAAAAGGAAGTAGATGATATTGTAGCAGAAATTACGAATGAATAATGGAAGAAGACAAGGTCTTGATTAGGCTGAAAACTTATGCCATGATGTCTGGCATTACCTACAACGGCGTCAAGAAAAGAATCGCATTGGGGAAGCTGAAGGCCGAGAATATAGACGGTGTATTGTTTATCGATATATCCAAATATCCCGTCCTGCCTTCGGCGAGAATACGTAAAAAACTGGATAAAGAATACTGATATGGAAGGAGAACCCAAAACAATAGACAAGTGCTTCGACAAATTTGCCCAGTGGGCGGATTGGAGCGAAAAGGACCCGCTCAGAGAGATAATATTCGTTATCTGTACTCATATTATCGGGCTGCTGTTCATCGTATTGTCTCCCATAATCGCAATGATTGCGGCCCACTCGTACACCAACGCACAAAGGGAGCAAGAAGCCAAAGAAGATGAGGAATTATTAGAATGGTGGAGAAGAGAAAGGGAGGAAGAATACGTAAAATGGGTGAGAGGGCGAAAGTAAAATGCGAGACATGCCGATTCATCCAAGACGTGGAGCAGGGGATAGGGTATTGCCCTGTAATCAAAATGCTATCTCCGGTACATAGCGAGAAAATTTGCGTGCATCACGTGTCGTGATTTGATGTAGAAACGATGAAGTTCATAATTGCCAAATACTATGTTAACCCGAAGGGAATGCCGGATGATGTAACGGAAGTATGGGAAATAATATATCCCCATTACCATAGCATCATAAGCGCGCGAGAGGGGCGGGAGATTATCCGGGAGAACGGATTGGTGTTAGCAGTGAGCAATCGGTATGGCAAGGTATGGGAGATACCTGGCAAGCCTTTAACGAAGATAAAAATTTAGGAGACATGATAAAGGGGGGATACATATTGCAGCCGCGCTGCATACAGGAGGGGAGCATGGCGCACAATCCGCCGGTAGACAGAGAGCTGTGGCAATACTTTCTGCGAAGTGTAAACTACTATAAGCACGACCTTATGCCTCGGGGATCGGGGTTCTTCCGACTGGAGGACATACAGGAAGATTTGAGTTGGAAAGTCGGTTTCAGGAAGATGAAATACTCGAAATCTCAGCTCTCGAAATCCATCCGGCGGATGAGAGATGCAGGCGTCGCTACCGTTACGAAGGAAACGGGCGGAATGATTGTAACTATCTGTAAATACGATTATTATCAGGACCCGAATAACTACGAAGGAAATCCCTTTTATGAAGGAAACAATGGCGGGATAATGAAAGGTAGTGAAACGCTTGACACGAAGGAAACAGAAGGTGTAAGCTTAAATGACTGTGGAACAGTAGGAATAGAGGGGGTGTGCGAAGATAGAAGGAAACGATATGTCGAGCATGAAGGAAACGCGAAGGCAACAACGAAAGATGACCAATATATAAAGAATTATAAGAAAGAAAAGAATAATACACACACACAGTATAAACTGAAAAATATACAGAACACCTCGTGCGCGCGCGAGGAAGGCGAGGACGGCATGGAGAGATGGGCGGAGTCGTCGAAAAAGCTGCTCGTGAAAAACGTGAGAGAGTGGATAGCCCAGTATACGCCCTCGGTGGCGCTCATGGAGTTTCCGTTGACAGACCGTCAGATACTGGGGATTTTCGAGCGCATGACTCCGGACGATTTGAAGCGGCTACTTATAGCCATGTGCAACAAGGGGGCCACAAAACGAAATAGAAGTGCCTATTTTACGCTTTTGGCATTCGAGGGTAGGGATTATATTATCAAGCAGAGAAAATTGAAAATTGCCACCAAAGAAGGCCGAATACGAGGGTTCAGGGGATAGACAAATTATGTTATCAAAACCGATATGTTGATATGGGACGACGATTTTATGATACGACTTTGATTATGGCAGGCAAAATCTGCCCTTACTGCGGACAGCCGACGGAGTATGTCGATAGCGCTGCCGTCTATCACGGGATCAGCTACGGAATGATCTACCTGTGCCGCAAGTGCGACGCTTACGTGGGCGTTCACCGGGGTACGGACAAGGCGCTCGGCCGACTGGCTAACCGATCTCTTCGCGAGTGGAAAAAACGGGCTCATTACTATTTCGACCCGATTTCCCGTACACCGCTTATCAACCGGATATGGCCGAAATACATTCCGGGCATATCGAACCGGAACAAGGCTTACCGATGGCTGGCCGCACAAATGGGTGTAGAGTCGGAAGTATGCCACATAGGCATGTTCGACGAATTTCAGTGCGAGTGCGTCGTGGCTATATGTAAGGACGCAATGAAGAAATTGGGGAGTAAAAACGATTGAGCCATGAAAAGCGAAAGAGCAAAAGAAATCATCGAAAGTGATATGGGGTATATGACTGAAGGCGGTTGGATTTTCGATGTGGTTGATAGAGTAACTGCTTATCAGGCTGTAGAGCTTGCCGAGCAGGAGGCAGAAGAAAGGGTATATGAAAAATTGACTCGTTGGAATGATCCGAAAAACCGTCCGCCTTACGGCGTGTCGGTATTGATAAAAGTGTTCTGTGTAGGTGGAGAGAAGATATATCTTGGTAATATTGAGATAGATAACGTATGGGTGACAGATGGCGGGTTGATATTTACCGATGATGCTAAGAATGACGATGAATATGTTGTCGGCTGGCGTGAAATATTATAGAATCAGTCTTTAAAAACTTGGAAGAAATGAAACTGACGAAAAAAGAGGAGTGGATAATAGCCTACCTCAAAGACAAAGATTATGTGTCCCCGTCGGTAATAGGTTTGGAACACGCTCGAACCTTCGGATATAGAGGAGCGCACCATAGCTGTTGGGCTTCCCCTATCTGCTTGCGACTGGTACGAAAGGGGGTCTTGATACGAAACGACAGGGGGCATTACAAACTGAAGCCATGACCCACGCGTCTCTTTTTTCCGGTATCGGCGGCTTCGATCTGGCCGCAGAATGGGCAGGTTGGACTAACGTGTTCAACTGCGAGATCGACCCGTTTTGCCGTAAGGTTCTAAAATTCCATTTTCCGAAAGCAGCGCAATATGAAGACATCCGAACAACTGACTTTACCGTTTGGCGAGACCGTATCGACGTTCTCACCGGCGGACTCCCTTGCCAGCCGTTCAGCGTCGCCGGAAAACGCAAAGGGACGGGAGATGACCGCTATCTCTGGCCGGAGATGCTTGGAGCTATTCGGGAGATTCGTCCCCGCTGGGTCGTGGGCGAAAACGTTCCCGGAATTATTGATTGGTCGGAGGGACTGGTTTTCGAGCAGGTGTGTTCTGACATGGAAAATGAGGGCTACGAAGTCCAACCGTTCGTACTTCCGGCTTGCGGTGTCGACGCTCCCCATCGCAGGGACAGGGTGTGGTTTGTTGCCCACCGTGCAGACTCAGGGTCTGAAGGTATGTGTCGAAGGGAAGACGGTCTTCATGCCGATGCAGCTCCTGCATACGCCGACAGCCAACGACGCAAGAAACGTTTCACTCCCGCCGAGTCAGGCCAAAAGAGATGGCGGAATGGTGAAAATGGCTATGCGGAGCGACGAATACCGGACTGGCTCGGGTTCCCGACTCAATCCCCTGTTTATCGCCGAGATGATGGGTTTCCCGGTGGATTGGACGGCATTACCTTTCCAAGTTGGTGCAGGGAATCCGTCAAAGCCTACGGCAACGCCATAGTTCCGCAGGTAGCACTGCGGATATTCGAGACGATTGCTGAGTATGAAGCCAAAGGAATAAAAAATGACAACCGACAAGAAAATACTTGATGCCTGTTGTGGCAATAGAATGATGTGGTTTGATAAAGCAGATCCGGATACGATTTACATGGATATTCGAGACGCAGAATTTATAGCATGTGACGGTAGACGTGTTCGAATACATCCGGATCTGATCGCTGATTTTCGGGATATGCCTTTTGATGACTGCTGTTTCAAACTGGTGGTATTCGATCCTCCGCATTTTAACCGGTTAGGAGTCAATAGTTATACGGCACAAAAGTATGGCAGATTATTTCCGACGTGGGAAACTGACATAAAACAAGGCTTCGACGAATGTATGCGGGTTCTTGAACCGTTCGGGATATTAATCTTCAAATGGAACGAGTCTCAAATTCCGGTCAGCAGACTGCTGGAAATTTTCGGACAGGAACCCTTGTTCGGCCACAGGTCCGGTAAAGCCTCCAAAACCCACTGGATGTGCTTTATGAAAAAATAATGAAAAACAAAAAGCAATGTACAAGACATTATGTGACATTAAATTGTCGAAGGAGAATTGCAACTACCAAGAGGAAATCCGCCAATTGAAGGCAGAAATAGCCAAACTGAAAATCTGCCTCGACGAGTCTAAGCAGCGCGAGGAAATAGCCCGCAAGGTAATCGATGACAAGAATAGGGAAATTGAAAAATTGAAGCTAAACGATTACGAACCCCGATGCGAATAGGTATAGTAGATGTGGATGGTCATCACTTCCCGAATCTTGCGCTGATGAAGCTTTCGGCGTGGCATAAGTCTGAGGGCGATTCGGTCGAGTTTGCCGATGCGATGTTCGGCAGCTACGACAGGGTGTATATGTCGAAGGTCTTCACGTTCACGCCCGACTGTTCGGATTATTACCCTTGCGAAGTGGTGAAGGCCGGGACAGGTTATCGAGACTACACGACGACACTGCCGGAATCTATCGAGCATATGTGCCCTGATTATTCGCTTTACGGAGTGGATGAAGCCTACGGTTTCCTTACCCGAGGTTGTCCGAATCATTGTCCGTGGTGTATCGTTCCGCATAAAGAAGGTTCGATACGTCCGGCATCGCCGATACGCGAATTCATCGGCAACAAACGCCGGGCCGTACTGCTCGACAACAATGTGCTGGCATCCGATTTCGGATTGGAACAGATCGAGGAAATCGTCCGCATGGGTATCGCGGTGGACTTCAATCAAGGGCTGGATGCCCGGCGAGCTTGTGATGACCCTTACATTCTCGATTTGCTGTCACGGGTGAAATGGATTCGACATATCCGGTTCGCTTGCGATACACGCGCCCAGATAGAACCTGTGCTGAAGTGTATTCGGGAGCTTGAGCAGCGGGGGGTCAACAGACATCGTTTTTTTGTCTATTGCCTTGTCAAAGAAATTGATGATGCGTTGTACAGATTGAACATTTTCCGTGAAATGCACATCAACCCATTCGCCCAGCCGTACCGGGATTTTGATAACAAGATCAGACCGACAGTTGAGCAGCGTCGGGTTGCCCATTGGTGCAACAAGAAGTCCGTTTTTTATAGCTGTGAATTTAAAAATTTCAGATTATGAAAACATTACATGAAGTAGCCGAGGAAATTTGCCCGTATCGTTTGGAAGATTACGATCCGGCAATCGACGATATTCTGGATGAATGTTTACACGACAGTTGGATAGTAGGGTTCATTGCCGGCGCTCAATGGAGGGAGGAGAATCCGGTTGCGGCCGGTTCTGTGTCCGACTCCATAGAGCTATGCGGCCTTCTGTGGGACACAGAGAATTTGGCCATAGGCGGTTACGAGAAGGACGGCCATCATTACTACACATGGCAGGAGGCGATGGAGGCCGCGAAGTCCGTCGGGAAGCGCTTGCCGACCCGGGAGGAATGGAAGGCATTATGCGATCTCGGCTCGACTTGGGACGACGAGCGCAAGGGCCGTTGGTTCGGGGGCAACCACGACTCGGACCACAAGGGATCATTATTCCTGCCTGCTGCGGGCCTGAAACGTGGCAAGCTCGGCGAGTTGGCCAGCACGAGCTCCAGCGGCCACTATTGGACATCGTTGCCGGGCTACGGAAGCTACGGCCTCGCGGACAACCTCTACTTCAGCTCGGGCACCGTCTTCCCGCAGTGCAGCGACAATAGCACCCTCGGCTTCAGCGTGCGTTGCGTGCGGGACAAATGACCGCTTCATCCTCCAGTTGTCAAATAATAATTGACAACTGAACCTTTAAAAAACATTAAACACTTTAAAGAATGAGCTATGAAAATGATCCCTGATGCAGACATAGTTTGGGATAAAAGAGAACAATCCCGCATCGAGGCCCAAATCAAAAAGCAGCAAGAGTTGAAGCTGATCGGACGCATGAAGAAGGTACCGGGGCTAAAAGACAAGAACGGAAAGAAGGTATATGAGGCAGATATCCTTACCGACAAATTTGGAAGCATGGGAGGCGTCGAATGGAGAGACGGTGGTTTTGTCGTGAACTTCGGAGACATGGATATTTTCGATCTGTCTGATTGTTTTGGCGATTCGTATCAAATGTGGGTTATAGGCAACATCCATGATAATGCGGACCTGATAAAATAGACGAAACGAACAAGAACGGTTATCGCTGTTATACAGGAAATAACACTTATACAACTATGAACGAGAACACAGCAAAGAAATGCACTGTATGCGGAAACTATTTCACAATGGATAATTTCCGCCGTACTCACTTATCCGCTGACGGTTACGCTAATATATGCAAGGCGTGTGCCCGCAAAAGGCAGATTCAGAAGAAGTCACATATTGCCGATTTAGGGGGGGGTAACCCCGATTTGGCTCAATTCAAACCTCGTGAACTTATAGAAGAGTTGAGATTTCGCGGTTATCATGGAGAACTGAAATTGACGCAAACGATAAAAGTTTAACAATGAAAAAGATGATGTTTAACGACCGTTACGGCCTGACGCAGGCGGTTATCAGTGGTCGAAAGACGGTGACAAGGCGGATTGTTGATCCGCAGGGTAAGTACGAAGAACTACGGTGGTGGCAGCCATGTCTTGAGTTTGAAGAATGTCTGTATGGCTATACCGAGAATGAAGGTTGGGAGGTAATTGAACCAAGATACAATGTTGGAGAGATCGTAGCCGTGGCTCAAAGATATGATAGCTTCTTGCACCCCAACAATGGAGTGATTGAGCACGATTATCAGACCACCGCACTTGCGTCAAAAGGTTGGGATAACAAAATGTTTGTTAAGGCTGATCTGATGCCCCACCAAATACAGATTAGAGACCTTCGGATTGAGCAGTTGCAGGATATTTCGGACGATTACTTTAAGGAAGGGATAACATTATTTGCACCGGTTGATGATGGCCGTATACAATGGGGATATGCAGATGAACATTTACGATATTACATGTTCGACTCACCCCGCGAAGCTTTTGCCTCGCTGATCGACAAGGTTTCCGGGAGAGGTACATGGGATCGTAATCCTTTTGTTTGGCGCATCGAGTTTCAACTGGTGAAATAATACAAAGCATTGGGACGATGACGATACCGGAATAATTCCGTATATTTAGCAATGCGAAAGAATTGTGGCACACTTTTATAAGGAAGGTAATCATTAAATTAAAACGCAGAGACATGAAAACGATTCTAATGATTGCATTGATGTGGCTGGCAGCGCCGCCGACCACACAAAAACAGACCATTTATAAGGACGGCAGAAATGTCGGACGGGTGGAAATGGAACGGGACAATATCCGTGTGTACGACGAGCAGGGACGGCTGAAAATGAGAGGAAAGAAGCAAAAAGGGGTTATCAAGCTATACGATAAGAACGGTAAGTACATAGGTCAGATAAAAGACAGTGACCTGTCATTTTGAGTTGTGATTTGATGTAGAAACGATGAATTCATGGATAACGAGGATAAAATAACAATTCTATGCGAGTTACGGACAGACTTGGTCCCTGACCGGTGTATTCGGGAATTCGCCCGGAGGGATGGAGGAAACGGAATGAGTATCAAATTCTTTCTGACATCCTTGAAGGTAAGGAAAAACGGCAATGATTATGGACTGAAGATACAGACCGAGGATAATCAGACGATTTGGGTGGGAACCGGACGGCTGATTTTTAAGAATGGGAAAAAAATGATTTGATTGAAAATGGAGAAAGAATTAGACACGATACTTGCTACAATGCAGGTAACCAAGTCCAATGTGAAAGGAAGGCATTGGATGGTGACAGGGCACGAATACGAGGCTCTGCACAAAATGTTCGATAAGATATACAAGGTACTCGACGACGGGACGGATAAGGTGGGCGAGATATTCCGCCAGCTCAGAATGATTCCTCCGTTCAGCATGGGGTTGTGTATTTCTGAATCCAAAGTGGAAGACGAGAAATTAATCATGCCGACATGGGACATGGTAGCAAAAACACGCGATGAGATAGACAAAATCATCGCGCTCGTCCATGAAGGATGCTATGCCGATAAATTCGACCCGACTACCGAGAACGATCTGCTCAATATCACAAGCCAGTTGAGATTTTGGGTGATGCACCTGAATTCGCTGTTGGGTGACATGAAAGGAAGCTCATCTATATAATTTCATGGTACGGTGAGGTTCTTAATGTCGAAATAAACGAATTCCTCCCCTTTGTGTGTCTTGACTTTTTCGACAACGGCCCTGAAAATGTCCTTGTCGTTGAATCCGTACCTTTTCTGCAATATATCCTGAAAGGGCTTGATCGGATTGTCCCAGTCGGCCAAAGAAGTGGATAGCCCGAATACATAGTGTACTTCGTATGGAGGTTCGGGCAGCGATATGTCGGGCAGCTTCAATAGGCACTCCGTCGTATAGGCATCATACATGGAGGTGCGGAATCTCTTACCCTGCCATGCTCGGTTTACGGTCAGCGGTTTAACGAATATTTTCGGCATATCAGAATGTGATAAAAGAGTAACTGATTCCGGCTCCTATATAAGGCTTGACCCCTTGAGGCGTGAGCGCATACCCGGCGCTCACGCCGATTCCCCAGCGCTTGGGCTTGCCGGGAACCTCGACCCGCTGGACGACCGTGTTCGTCACGGTCTGCGTTTTTCGGAAAATATCGAGCGTATCGAGCGACGCGCGGAAACCGGACACGACGGCGCGGTAATCTTCCCCTTCATACACATTCCGGGAAATCGGGACCAGTACCGGGACTTCCACCGTATCGCCCGGGACAGGCAAAAGTACCGTATCGACACGGGTCAGGTAGCGGACTTTGGGAACGAGGACAGTTTCCCGGACCGTGTCGCGCACGACCACCGTGTCCGTCCGGTGGATCTTGACGATCTCCGGCTTCACACTCCGTCGCCCCAGCAGAAATGCGGCTGCAATAAGGGCTAAAGCTATAACAACGTTTTTCATGTTTCAGTAAAATAAAAATGCCCGAACCTATCCGCCCGGGCATAAAAAAGGCGGTAACTCCGAATATTGGAATTACCGCTTTCTACATCAAATCACAACAATCACAACAAAACAATAGCTAATGCTATTCATATGTCAATACAAACATAGGAAATTTTATCTCACGCCCTGTTTTTATATATTTATGGAATCAGGCGGAGTATAACTCAAACTTATAATTTCCAGGCATTTGTTGGTGGAGTACACAAGATATTATGAACCGGGGGGCATTGCGCCCCCCGGTTCTCGGTAATTCCAATATGTCAAAGAACCGCTGCGAATGTCTACATCATGTCGCGCCACGCCTCGGGCTTTCGGTTGTAGAGGTAGTTCAAATCCCGTTCATGGGTTTTGGCCTCTATTTCGAAAGGATTACCCTCGTAGCCGTGGCATATCCATTGCCAGATATATCGGCAGTAATACAGGAAATATCCATGACAGTCTTTGGCTTGGGCCGCATGGATCGATTCGTGATTGACGGTAACGGTGCTAAGGGGCTTGAACTTTTTGCGCGCGAATATGACCCCGAACAGCATCATGGCCTTATATCCGCGAAACGGGATCAGGGAGTTGTAGATGATTTTCATTTCCGAATCGTGATGTAAATATCTTCGCCTCGGGAGTCGGCCTCGTCGAGAATGTCGAGCAGGCGGAAGAGTGTAGCCCGGGAGTTGATGACCTGTCCTTTTACCTTGTTATCTCCCACTAATATACAGCCTTCCGTGTCGGCCGGCGTGTTCCCCGAATGAATGAGTATTCCTTCAAAGTGAGGTACATCCAGCAGCAGGGGGACATTGCGGTCTCCGTAGCGAGGCGAGAACTTGGACGACTGGGTCATGGTGATTCGATAGCGACCGTAAGGGATAGCCGTCTTGCCGTTTATCTTGACTTCCTGACCGTCGAATACGCCATTGGCGTTGGCATCCCGATCGGCATCTTCCAGCGTATCGCACTCGAAGGATGCCGACGGGATGCTTAAACGCCCGATGGTATAAGTGGGCGCGAAATAGATTCGCCTCAGAGATAGAAGCATGGCTATTTCAGAATACCGGCGGTTTTCAGAGCGTTTGCCAGCAGGACCAGGTTCGCCTGCACGCCTTCGGCCGTGTCCGATGCACCCCATGTGGGCGTGGTCTGCGGTGTAACCAGTTTGGCGGTAACGTCCGACGCGAGTTTTGCCAGAGTAACTTTTGCGTTCCCGATAGTCGGATTCGGGTAGCTTCCGGTCAAATCGCCACCGGCAGCGCCGGACGGAGGCAGAGAGCTCGGAACATCCGGAATAACTCCTTCTGCGATCTTGGCGGCTGTCACGGCACCGTCGGCGATTTTTGCGGTGGTCACTTTCCCTGCGCCGATAGTCGGATTCGGGTAGCTTCCGGTCAAATCGCCGCCGGCAGCGCCGCTCGGAGCTCCGCCGCCCCCTTCGATAGACTCGAAGTTTTCGTTGATTTTGTTGGCCATCCTGTCGATGCTCGGGATAGGTGGCAGATCGGATTTGGTGATTTTCTTTACCATAACAATAGAGTTTAATTAGTGTGAGAGCCAATGTATCTGGGCAAAATGTACTGAATGTTTTTTGAGATTACGTGCAATTTGCTCCTTAAAAAAGATTCTGAGATGCTGGAGTCTTTTCTCAGTTCGCAGACGATGGACCCGACCCAGTCGTGCTGGTTGTCGCTCATACGGTATATCCCTAATATGGAGCTGCCGTGAGAGGAAAAGAGCGAACGGGCATACATATCGTCCATTTGCGTCTCGATGTCGGATATGTGGATGTACAGATTCCGGTTCAGGTCAGCACAGAATTTAGGCATGTCCGACATGCTTATGTCATGGATATACTGCTTCATCCCGTCGATGCCCTTGCGCTTCACCTCGAAGTAGATCGAAACGTAAGCCTCGTTACCCAGCGGGTGAGGCTGGATGATATATACCCTGTCGGCATCCAGCGTGTACAGTATGTCCCACAGTTCGCCGAACACGATTGCCGAATTGTCTACCCGACGCAGGGAAGTTTCCGACATATCCTGCTTTATCTGGGATATTTTCAGGTCGGTCATCTTGTCCCGTCGGTACTGGTTGTATTTGAACCATGCGGTTATGATGGTGCCGATGGCCGCTATGATCGCTGCGATGTATTCCATTGTGCTGATTGTTATACCACTTTGCCGTAGGTTATCTCTACCAAATAATCGACTTGTTCCTGAACTGATGCCGAACCGCCTGTGAAATTGGCCATAACTTGGTATATCGATGACGGATTGACATAGGTAAAAAATGTATAGTTATTATTACTTTGGCTGTTAACGGGCACGATAGCCAAAGTCGCTTTGGTGGAATAGTTCGTGAACTTAGCGTATCCGCGAAAAGCGATAGGCGCATATTGGGAGTACGTTCCCGGGAATTGAGTCGAGGCATAGTTGTCCAGTGCAACAGTCGCAAGCCCAAATTTATTGGTATACGATCCTTTGACGAGCTTCTTGACAACGGGTGTGTCGTTGAAATGCGTCGCGTCTAATTGTTGTTCAAAATAGACGTTCTGTCCGAAATCGCTGTTTTCCGCAAAGCAACTCCACGGGGAGAATGTGGATGCTGAAGCTGTAAGGGAAGTACGATAGAAAGAAGGGCCGGCATATGATGTCGAGTAGAAAATGGTAACGAACTGTATGATTTTATCGGTAAGTACTATTTGAAGTCCTCCGCCTGCTTGGGGCATAGGGGCGTTCGTCGTCGATGCGGCAAATTGAAAAAAGCACGTACCCTCTGAAATAAGCGTATTCAGATTAGTGGTATTAACTTTCTTCATACTTCCATTCTCCACAGCCGAATCGACATACCCTTTTGTAGCCGGGTTGTATTCTCCGGTCGGCACGTAGACCGTTGTATTCTCTTTCGACAAATAATCGGATGGATTGAAGTTACCCGAGTCCCAAATCTGGCTCCAACCGGACCACGTTGTACCGTTTCGACCTCTTGTCCACCACTTGTCGCCTGCATAGCAGAACTGTTTGCGGAAATCGGGGTTATTGCCATAAGCGATAGTAAATCCATTGCACCAACTATCTGCAACCGGAGCGTTCGCCGCGTTGTGTGCGCCGACAAAGAAGGCATTGTTCGGGGCATTGTTCAAATCCGAGAGCTGAGCGGCGCTGAACCCGAATTTGTCGTCCGGATTAAAATCATTGGATTTCCATACTTTAACCCAATCGCTCCAAGATTCCAGACTTTGCCGGAATCGGACAAAAACGGACGGATTGACATTGCCCGCAGAGTACCCCAATGCCAACTGTATCCAATTACCGGCTCGCCCGGTTCCTTCGACGACAATGACGCTGCCGTAAGAAGTAGGCGTGTTCTGCGTAGTTGCATCGTAGGTATAGAATCCGTAAGTCGTGGCGTTATTCAAGTTAGCAATAGCACCCCGGTTCACAATATACTGTTCAGCCAGTTTTGCGGCTGTCACGGCACCGTCGGCGATCTTTGCGGTTGTCACTTTCCCGGTGCCGATAGTCGGATTAGGATAGGTCCCGGTCAAATCGCCACCGGCAGCGCCGGACGGAGGCAGAGAGCTCGGAACATCCGGAATAACTCCTTCTGCGATCTTGGCGGCTGTCACGGCACCGTCGGCGATTTTTGCGGTGGTCACTTTCCCTGCGCCGATAGTGGGGTTAGGGTAGCTTCCGGTCAAATCGCCACCGGCAGCGCCGGACGGAGGCAGAGAGCTCGGAACATCCGGAATAACTCCTTCTGCGATCTTGGCGGCTGTCACGGCACCGTCGGCGATCTTTGCGGTTGTCACTTTCCCGGTGCCGA
>ENA-OPAA01000230-OPAA01000230.1-human-gut-metagenome-genome-assembly--contig:-NODE-230-length-40335-cov-3.749801_pt1 | contig 40335 bp, 28 predicted proteins | sample MGYA00241049_ERZ501414 | MGnify/ENA primary metagenome ERZ501414 (study PRJEB25962, sample SAMEA2042520) | human gut metagenome | biome: human gut; feature: human-associated habitat; material: faeces... | reverse complement strand
TCCAACCTTTGTTAACCTTAAATCTAATACTATGAAAAACACGTTGCAAAGGTACGTGTTTTAGTGGATTTTGCAAATAAAACAACTAAAAAAATATGTTTTCTAACACGTTTTAATACTTTTGTCCTATTTGTTAAGGATGAGGACTTTTTTTATTTACTTGTATTTTGTCTTTTTTACATATAAAACCGTATATTTGTTGCCACTTTTGCAAAAGGATAAAAACGAATGGTTTCAGTAGATAATTTGAAAGTAGAGTTTGGAGTAACGCCTCTGTTTGAGGATGTGTCATACGTTATCAATAAGAGAGATCGTATTGCGCTGGTCGGGAAGAATGGGGCCGGTAAGTCTACTATGCTTAAGATATTGGCAGGAATACAGGCGCCTACTTCAGGTAGTGTTTCTGTTCCGCGTGATGTGACGATAGGCTATTTGCCTCAAGTCATGATTCTGAGTGATAAACATACTGTGATGGAAGAGGCGGAGATGGCTTTTGAACATATCTTTGAGTTGCAGGCTAGTATTGAGAGAATGAATCAGGAGTTGGCGGATAGAACAGATTATGATTCAGAAAACTATCATAAACTGATTGAGAAATTCACCCATGACAATGAACGCTTTTTGATGATGGGAGGTACCAATTATACAGCTGAGATAGAACGTACATTGATGGGGTTGGGATTTAGCCGGGAGGATTTTAACCGTCCTACATCTGAGTTCAGTGGTGGATGGCGTATGCGTATAGAGTTGGCCAAGTTGCTGTTGCGACGGCTCGATGTGTTGCTGTTGGACGAGCCTACCAATCATCTGGATATAGAAAGCATTCAATGGTTGGAAAACTTTTTGAAGACAAGTGCGGGAGCCGTTGTATTGGTGAGCCACGACCGTGCATTTATTAATAATGTGACCAATCGTACGATTGAAATATCTTGCGGGCATATCTATGATTATAAAGTGGCTTACGATGAGTTTGTGGTATTGCGCAAAGAACGTCGTGAGCAGCAATTGCGTGCATACGAGAACCAGCAGAAGCAAATTCAGGATACAGAAGATTTCATAGAGCGTTTCCGTTATAAGGCTACCAAGGCTGTACAGGTGCAGAGCCGTATCAAGCAATTGGAAAAAATAGTTCCTATTGAAATTGATGATGAAGATAATTCAGCCTTGCGGTTGAAGTTTCCGCCTGCCATGCGTTCCGGCAATTATCCGGTCATTTGTGACGGGGTGAAGAAAGCATATGGCAGTCATATCGTTTTTCACGATGTGACTTTGACTATTAATCGAGGTGAGAAGGTAGCTTTTGTCGGAAAGAATGGGGAAGGTAAGTCCACTTTGGTGAAATGTATAATGGACGAAATCCCATACGAAGGTAAACTGACCATCGGGCACAACGTACAGATTGGTTATTTTGCTCAGAATCAGGCTCAGATGTTGGATGAAAATCTGAGTGTCTTTGATGCGATTGATTATGTGGCAAAAGGGGATATTCGTTTGAAGATTCGTGATATTCTGGGAGCATTCATGTTTGGAGGTGAGGCTTCTGATAAAAAAGTAAAGGTACTGTCGGGTGGGGAGCGGAGTCGTCTTGCCATGATAAAACTTTTGTTAGAACCGGTGAATTTCCTTATTTTGGACGAACCTACCAACCATCTGGATATGCGCTCAAAGGATGTATTGAAAGAAGCTATCAAGGAATTTGATGGAACGGTGATTGTTGTTTCTCATGACCGTGAGTTCTTGGATGGACTGGTGACCAAAGTTTATGAATTCGGAGGTGGAGTAGTAAAAGAACACATTGGTGGCATTTATGATTTTTTACAGAAAAAGAAAATAGAGAGTCTGAATGAGTTGCAGCTTTCGGCTTCTCCTACTGTGTCTGCCACTAAAAAGGAAGAACCCGAAACGGTTAGTGAGAACAAATTATCTTATGAGGCGCAAAAGGAATTGAATAAGAAAATTCGCAAATTGGAGAAACGAGTTGCGGATTGTGAACAGAAAATAGAAAAGCTGGAAACTGAGATTGGCGAGGTGGAAGCTGATATGGCTACTCCCGAAGGTGCATCGGATATGGCTTTGTATGAAAAGCATCAGAAACTGAAAAAGGACTTGGATCAGACGGTAGAAGAATGGGAGACCGTTTCTATGGAATTAGAAGAGATGCAGGGAAGTTAAAGTATGTATCATATATATAGAACAAATGAAAGCAAAACATTATTTACCAATGGCTGTATTGGCTCTGGCAGTAGCTGCCGGATGCGACAGTAAAAAGGAAGCCGTCATGACTTCGGGTATAGACTTGACAAATTTGGACACTACGGCTGTTCAAGGAGCTGATTTTTATCAGTATGCTTGTGGCGGATGGATGAAGAAACACCCTCTGACCAATGAATATTCCCGTTTTGGCTCATTCGATATGCTTGCTGAAAATAATCGGGAACAACTGAAAGGATTGATTGTGGAAATTGCTTCCGGGCAGAATGCGCAAGGTACAATAGGTCAGAAAATAGGGGATATCTATAATTTGGCTATGGATAGTGTGAAACTGAATGCGGATGGAGTAACTCCTATTCAAGCTGATTTGGAAAAGATTGCTTCAGTGAAGGATAAATCGGAAATAGTTCCTTTGATGGCGGAACTGGCTCATAGCGGTGTATTCCCTTATTTCAGTTTCTATGTGGGTGCCGATATCATGGACAGTAAGAGCAATTTGTTTCAATTGTATCAAGGGGGTATCAGTCTGGGTGAAAAAGAATATTATCTGGACAATGATGATGTGACTGTCAATATCCGTAATAAGTATAAGGAACATATTGTAAAGATGTTCCAATTGGCTGGTTTTGATGAGGCTGCCGCTAAAAAGAAAATGGAGGCTGTAATGGATATCGAAACCCGTATTGCAAAAGCTTCTTTCAGTGCGGTGGAACAGCGTAACCCTGCGGCCAATTATCATAAAATGTCTTTGGATGAATTAAAGAAAGAGATTCCGGGCATTGACTGGGATGCTTTCTTGAATGGTATAGGCGTGAAAGGGGTGACTGAACTGAGTGTTTCTCAAGTGGAGCCGATTAAAGAGGTTGAGAAAATTATCAATAGCTTGCCGGTTGAAAATCAGATCGCTTATATGCAATGGAGTCTGATAGACAGGGCTGCCGGTTACTTGAGTGATGATTTGGTGGCACAAAATTTTGATTTTTATGGAAAAACACTATCCGGCAAACAGGCTAACCAACCTCGTTGGAAGCGTGCTGTAAGTACTGTAAATGGAGTACTGGGTGAAGCGGTAGGTCAGATGTATGTGGAGAAATATTTTCCGGCAGCCGCAAAAGAACGTATGGTGCAGTTGGTAAAGAATCTGCAGACCGCATTGGGAGAACGTATTCGGAATTTGGAATGGATGGGTGACAGCACAAAGATTAAAGCTATTGAGAAGTTGAATTCTTTTTATGTAAAGGTAGGCTATCCTGATAAGTGGAGGGATTATACCGGTTTGAATATTGAAAAAGATTCTTATTGGGCCAATGTGAAGCGTGCTACAGAATTCGAACTGGATTATATGTTATCCAAGGCAGGAAAGCCGGTTGACAGAGATGAATGGGGAATGACTCCGCAGACTGTCAATGCATATTATAATCCGACCACGAATGAGATTTGTTTTCCGGCGGGTATTCTTCAATATCCGTTTTTTGATATGAATGCTGATGATGCATTTAATTATGGAGCTATTGGCGTGGTTATCGGTCATGAAATGACTCATGGATTCGATGATCAGGGACGTCAGTTTGATAAGGATGGTAATTTGAAAGATTGGTGGACAGCCGAAGATGCCAAACGTTTTGAAGAACGTGCTCAGGTAATGGTGAATTTCTTTGATAGCATCCAGGTTTTGCCGGGACTCAATGCCAACGGTTCTTTGACTTTAGGTGAGAATATAGCCGATCATGGTGGTTTGCAGGTTTCTTTCCAGGCGTTCAAGAATGCGACAAAAGATGCTCCCCTGCCGGTAAAAGACGGATTTACTCCGGAACAGCGCTTCTTCTTGTCATACGCCGGAGTGTGGGCTGGCAATATCCGCGACGAGCAGATTCATTTGCAAACCAAGTCTGATCCACATTCATTGGGCAGATGGCGTGTGAACGGAGCACTCCCTCAAATAGGTGCATGGTATGATGCTTTTGGCATTAAAGAGGGGGATCCTATGTATTTGGCTCCTGAAAAACGTGTCTCTATTTGGTAAGCTTTGTATGTAAAAGATAATAAGAAAGCATGGTAATTGCTGAGAATTCGGCATTTACCATGCTTTCTTTTTGGAATTTACATGATAAACACCTATTTTTGTGCCCGATGAAACGGAGACGATACATAGCATGGGTATTGATGTTGGTCAGCATTATCATGTTGACAGCATCTGTTCTGCCTCATCATCATCACCGGGAAATTCTTTGTTTGCAGCATGATATGACTTTGTGCGGCTGTCAATGTTCCGTGCAGCATCAGCAGCATAATAATAGTTCTGATGAGAATCATACATGTAATGCCGGATGTGTGACCAAGTTTAAAAGTGTAACTCCGGATCGGGCCCAAGACAGTGTTTCTCCTGATTATTCGTTTTGTTTGCTGTTATATACGGTGACGGATGTATTGGCGCTTTCATTGCGGTTGACAGAACACAACACATTACCTTATAATTACTATTTAGAAAAACTGCATTCTACGTGTCTTCCCCACGTAAAGGGGTTGCGTGCTCCTCCTTGCGATGTTCTTGCTTAACAGATAGAAAGTTTATCTTTTTATCCGCAACTTTGTTGCATTTTCTTTACACTAATTTTGCATTTAATAAAAAGTAAGAACAAATAATATCATCATGAAGAAACTTATCTTTATGGGAGTCTTAGGCTTGTTCCTCTTAGGCTCTTGCAACAGTAAATCGGGTCATGATCACGAAGGACACGATCATGGAACGGAGGAAGCACATAATCACGACCACGAAGGGCATGACCATAATCACGAAGGGCATAATCATGAAGCGGAAGCTTCTGCAGCCGGACATTCCGATGAGATAATTCTGGCTCCAGAAAAAGCAAAAGCAGCCGGGGTAGAATCGGAAATAATCCGGCCTGAATCATTCCGTCAGGTGATAACGACCAGCGGTCAGGTGCAGGCAGCACAAGGCGATGAAAGCGTAGTAGTCGCCAATGTAGCCGGTGTGGTTTCTTTCCGCCATCCGGTAACGGACGGTATGAGTGTGAGCAAGGGGGCTCCCATTCTGAATATCTCTGCTGAGAATATGCCGGACGGAGACCCTGTAAAACGTACCCGTATCGCATATGAAACCGCCAAAAAAGAATATGAACGTGCCGCCAAGTTGGTAAAAAGTCAGATAATATCGCAGAAAGATTTCAATGCCATTAAGGAGAGTTATGAAAATGCATTATTGGCATACGAGGCTATTTCAAAGAACCAGACCAAGACAGGTGTGTCCGTCACAGCTCCTTTAGGTGGTTATATCAAGAATTGTCTGGTGCAGGAAGGTGACTATGTGTCGGTAGGCCAGCCTTTGGTGAGTATCACTCAGAACCGTCGTCTGTTCCTTCGTGCAGATGTTTCCGAGAAATATTATGGTTATCTGCATAGCATCCAGTCGGCAAACTTCAAGACTCCATACGATAATAAGGTATATGAGCTGGGTGAGTTGAAAGGGCGTCTGCTTTCTTATGGTAAAGCATCCGGTGGTACTTCTTTTTATGTGCCTGTAACTTTCGAATTTGATAATCGGGGAGATGTGATTCCCGGTTCGTATGTGGAGGTGTATCTGCTCTCGTCGGAAATGCCCGATGTGCTGGCCTTGCCTGTTACGGCACTGACCGAAGAACAAGGTTTGTACTTTGTTTATCTGCAACTGGATGAGGAAGGATATAAGAAACAGGAGGTAACTTTGGGAGCGAGCAACGGAAAGAAAGTGCAGATTCTGACCGGTTTGAAAGCCGGTGACCGTGTGGTAACAAAGGGAGCTTATCAGGTGAAATTAGCGTCGGCCAGCAATGCGATTCCGGCTCATAGTCATGAACATTAATCAGCCGTCCTATGCTAAATAAGATTATACATTTTTCCCTTCAGAACCGTATATTGGTTCTGGTGGCGTCGGTTTTGCTGCTTATCGGCGGTACTTACACGGCTTTTCATACGGAAGTCGATGTGTTCCCCGATTTGAATGCGCCGACTGTAGTGATTATGACCGAAGCGAATGGTATGGCCGCCGAAGAGGTGGAACAATTGGTAACCTTTCCTGTAGAAACTGCCGTGAACGGTGCGACCCATGTGCGCCGGGTGCGTTCATCTTCCACCAATGGCTTTTCCGTTGTGTGGGTGGAATTTGAATGGGATACCGATATCTATCTGGCCCGTCAGATTGTCAGTGAGAAATTGTCCTTGGTCAGCGAGGAGCTGCCCGAGAATGTAGGTAAACCTACCATGGGACCTCAGTCTTCTATTTTAGGTGAGTTGCTGATTATCGGTCTGACTTCGGATACTACTTCCATGCTCGATCTCCGTACACTGGCAGACTGGACTATCCGTCCGCGCCTGCTCTCTACGGGAGGTGTGGCACAGGTTGCCGTGCTGGGAGGTGATATCAAGGAATATCAGGTGTTGCTTGACCCTGCCCGCATGAAACATTACAATGTTACGTTGGCAGAGGTGATGAACGTTACCCGTAACATGAATCAGAATGCCAATGGCGGAGTGATTTATGAATATGGAAACGAATATATTGTTCGCGGGGTGCTTTCCAGTCATGATGTGGCTCAGTTGTCACGTTCCGTCATCAAGACGGTGGAAGGGGTGCCCGTTACATTGGAGGATATTGCCGATGTGAAGATTGGTTCGCAGGAACCCAAACTGGGTACTGCTTCGGAAAGAGGAAAACCTGCCGTACTGCTGACCGTTACCAAACAACCCAAGACTGGGACTATTGAACTGACAGAGCAGTTGGAAGCCGCATTGAAGGATTTGCAGAAGAATCTTCCGGCTGATGTACACGTTTCTACAGATATTTTCCGTCAGAGCCGTTTTATTGAAAGCTCTATCGGTAATGTGAAGGATTCGTTGTATGAAGGTGCTGTTTTTGTGGTGATTGTTCTCTTCCTGTTCCTTGCCAATGTACGTACCACGGTTATTTCATTGGTAACCCTTCCGTTGTCATTGATTGTTTCTATATTGACTCTTCACTATATGGGACTCACCATCAATACCATGAGTTTGGGTGGTATGGCCATTGCCATTGGTTCGTTGGTGGATGATGCCATTGTGGATGTGGAAAATGTATGGAAGCACTTGCGTGAGAATCGCTTGTTGCCCGAAGAGGAACGTAAGAGCGTGATTGAAGTCGTGTTCAATGCTTCGAAGGAAGTGCGTATGCCTATCTTGAACTCTACCTTGATTATTGTAGTCAGCTTTGTTCCTTTGTTTTTCCTGACAGGAATGGAAGGGCGTATGCTGGTTCCGTTGGGCATTGCCTTTATTGTGGCGTTGTTTGCTTCTACGGTAGTGGCTTTGACACTGACTCCGGTACTGTGCAGCTATCTGTTAGGTAATAATAAAAGCAAAGGATTGCCCAAAGAGGCATTTGTGGCCGTATGGATGAAAAAGCATTACCGCAATGCCTTGTTATGGTCCTTGAATCATAAATCCGCAGTATTGGGTTTTACGGGTGGACTGTTTGCGGTGGCATTGGTTATGTTTTTTACATTAGGACGCAGTTTCCTGCCATCTTTCAATGAAGGTTCGTTCACCATTAATATCAGTTCATTGCCGGGAATCTCTTTGGCAGAATCGGACAAGATGGGACACCGTGCAGAAGAGTTGCTGATGTCTATTCCCGAAATACAGACCGTAGCCCGTAAAACGGGACGTGCCGAACTGGATGAGCATGCATTAGGGGTTAACGTGAGTGAAATTGAGGCCCCGTTTGAATTGAAAGACCGTTCCCGCCAGGAACTGGTAGCCGATGTGCGTGCCAAGTTATCTACCATTACCGGTGCGAATATCGAAATAGGCCAACCTATCAGCCACCGTATCGATGCCATGCTTTCGGGTACCAAGGCCAACATTGCCATCAAACTGTTTGGTAATGATTTGAACAAGATGTTTGCCATCGGTAATCAGATAAAGGATGCCATCAGCAGTGTGGAGGGTATTGCCGACTTGAATGTGGAACAACAAATCGAACGTCCGCAGCTCAAGATTGTTCCCAAACGCGAGATGCTTGCCAAATTCGGTATTTCTTTACCGGAGTTTGCCGAGTTTGTATCAGTGAACATGGCGGGTGAAGTCGTTTCACAGGTATATGAAGAAGGCAAAGCGTTTAATCTTATTGTCCGTACCAAGGATGAGGTGCGTGATGAGATGGAGAAGGTGCGCAACCTGATGATTGATACCGGTGACGGTCAGAAAATCCCTGTCAACTATATAGCCGATGTGGTTTCTGCCATGGGACCGAATACCATCAGCCGTGAGAATGTGAAGCGTAAGATTGTGATTTCGGCCAATACCAGCGGTCGTGATTTGCGCAGCGTGGTGAATGATATACAGGAACGGATTGATGCGCAAATCAAGCTTCCCGAAGGATATCATGTGGAATATGGCGGTCAGTTTGAAAGCGAGCAGGCGGCCAGCCGTACGCTGATGCTCACTTCGTTTATGAGTATCGTGGTTATCTTCCTGTTGCTTTATACCCAGTTTAAGAATGCAGCCCAAAGTGGAGTCATTTTGTTGAATTTGCCTTTGGCGTTGATTGGTGGGGTATTTGCATTGATGATAACAACGGGTGAGATAAGCATTCCGGCTATTATCGGCTTTATCTCGTTGTTTGGCATTGCTACCCGTAATGGTATGTTGTTGATAAGTCATTACAATATGTTGCGCGAAGAAGGTATGGATTTGAAAGAAAGCATTCTTCACGGTTCGTTAGACCGTTTGAACCCTATCCTGATGACTGCGTTGTCTTCCGCGCTGGCTTTGATACCTTTGGCATTCCGTGGCGATTTGCCGGGTAATGAAATACAAAGCCCGATGGCGAAAGTTATTCTTGGAGGTCTTTTGACATCGACTTTCCTGAACGCTTTCATTATTCCGATTGTTTATGAACTGATGAACCGAAAGAAGAAATAATAGAAATAATATGAAACGAATCTTAGTTATAATAGCCCTCTGCTCTCCCTTGCTGATGCAGGCCCAGAGTATTGAGCACATTTTGAAAAGCATCGAGCAGAACAATAAAGAGCTCAAGGCACAGAAACATGCCGCCGATGCGACCAAGATGGAAAACCGGACAAACAACAACTTGCCTGATCCTACGGTGAGCTACAGCTCTTTTTACAGTAATGGTGCCGAAGGTGGTCACGGTACGGAATTCGTTGCTTCGCAAGGTTTTGATTTTCCTACTCAGTATATTGCCCGCAACCGGCAGGCTACTTTGCAGAACGAAGCGGTGGACAAGCAACAACAGGCTGCCCGCCGGGATATTCTGCTGAATGCGAAGAATCTCTGTCTGGACCTTATTCTGTTGAATCAGGAAAAGACATTGATGGATATCCGTATGAAAAATGCGGATGAATTACAGGCACTTTACGAGAAACGTCTGACTGCCGGTGATGCGAATATACTGGAAGTCAACAAAATCAAGATGGAGCGTATGAACGTGCAGACGGAAGTTGCCCAAAACAGCGCAGCCCACCGCACTGCCTTGCAATCTCTGCTTGCCATGAACGGCAACATGCCTTTAGAATTTGCTGAAACCACATACCCTGCCATACAGGAAATCAATGATTACAATGTCATGCGGGATGAAGTGATGGCATCAGACCTTGACTTGCAGGCCGCCGTCGCCACTGCCCGTGCCGCCGAGAAGCAGGTTTCGGTAGACCGTCAAGGATGGTTGCCGAAACTGGAAGCCGGTTTTCGCCGTAACACGGATGATGCGGTTTCGATGAATGGTTTTGTGGTAGGGGGCTCCTTGCCTTTGTTTCAGAATCGTAAAAAGGTAAAGATAGCCAAGGCACAGGCTATCAGCGCACAATTGATGCAAGAAAATGCTAAAGATCAGGTTGAAGCTTCTCTGATGTCTCTCTTCAATGAGATGCAGCAGTTGAAGGATGCCATGAATGCGTATGATGTCCCTTTGATGTACCGTTCGCTGGATTTATTGAAGCAGGCATTGACCGAAGGACAAATTTCATTGATTGAATATTTTGTGGAAACGGAAAGTATTTATAAGAATCTTCAGGCGTATATGCAGATTGAGAATCAATACCAGAAGGTGATGGCGAATATCTATAAGAACAACCTGTAGGATGTTAATATCCGCTGAGATATAGTAGTGTAGGGGGGATGTTATAGTTGACATCGCCCCTAAAACTTATCTTGTCGGTTCAGTAAGTAAAATATAAAAAATGAATAGGAAATGAATTTAGAAGAGGTATTGAACTTCCGCCGGTCTGTGCGGAGGTATGATAAAAATAAACCGATAGACCCGGAAAAGGTGAAACATTGTCTTGAACTGGCTACGCTGGCTCCCAATAGTTCCAATATGCAATTGTGGGAATTTTATCAAATAACGAATCCCGGACTGATGGCGAAAGTTTCAGAAGCTTGTTTAGGGCAGTCGGCTGCTTCTACGGCTTCGGAAATTGTTGTTTTTGTTACTCGTCAGGATTTGTATAAAAAGCGTGCTAAATTTGTGCTTGACTTTGAAGAAGGAAATATCAGGCGCAATAGTCCGAAAGAGCGTCAGGAAAAACGTATTAGGGACAGGAAGCTGTATTATGGTAAACTGATGCCTTTCATTTATGCAAGGTTCTTCGGGCTTCTAGGGCTTTTCAGGGTGATATTGGCGAGAACCATCAGCCTGTTCCGCCCTATGATGCTGGAAGTTTCGGAATGCGATATGCGTGTGACGGTAAATAAATCCTGTGCCCTTGCTGCCCAAACCTTTATGATTGCCATGGCAAACGAAGGCTATGACACTTGTCCGCTGGAAGGTTTTGACAGCAGGCGGATGAAGAAACTATTGAAGCTGCCCCATGGGGCAGGCATCAATATGGTTATACCTTGCGGCATACGGGATGGGAACAAAGGCATTTGGGGAGAACGGGGCAGGGTTCCTTTCGATGAAATCTATCATAGGATATAAGAGACAGGGTATTCCTGGCGGGTGATGAAGGTGTATTCCCTTAGATATTCCATCAGCATGCCGAATCGCTCTTCCTGAGTGTGCTTGGAAGAAGACGTCTTGAAACCGTATGTGGGGTCTGCGTGTTCCAGTTCCTTTTCACCCTTTCTGTATACTTCTTTGACAAAATGGCGTGTCGGATTGAATTTGACACTGTCGAAGTGCTTTGGCCGGAAATTATAAGAATGCCGGTTATGCCCTTTTTTTGATTCTCGATAAAATCCGGAAACGGTTGTTGTTCGGACGGCATAAAAAAATGTGCCTGAAGAATTGGGCTGCCTTTTATGACAGAGTGACTTCCGGCACATTTTTTCTTGTTTATTTCTATTTATTTCTTTTTTTTCTTGGCTTCTTTCGCCCATTCTTTCGCTCCCTGCTCTTTCAGTTTCGCGGTGAAAGCCTTTGCTTTTTCCATGCTTGCGTTTTCGTCTTCGGGTGAAGCGTATGCATGTTTGTAACCTTTGGTCACGTTCCATTCACCTCGTGTGAAGTCCGGGAAGGCTACTGCCGCACAGCCGTTATCCATAGAGATAGCTCCCAGTTCAGCCAAACAGCACCATTCGGCCAGGTCATATACATCCATGTCCAAAGGCAGTCCGTTTTGCAGGCAATATACCAGACGGCTATCCATGATGAAGTCCATACCGCCATGGCCGCCGACTTCTTTTGCCATTTCACCATATTTCTTTAAAATAGGATGCTGGTATTTCTCAACAAGTGCTTCCATTTCTGCCTGGGGTAAGAATCCGTGAGAGTTCAAATCGTCTACTTTGGGTTGCACACCCGATGCGGTCAGTTGTGCTGCATCCAAAGCATATCCTTCAACGGGATATTTATTGGCAAACCCTTTGCTTCCTGTCAGTTGGTACAGGCGGTTGTAAGGTTGGGGAGTCATTACATTATGTTGGATTTCAATAACTTTTCCATTTGCTGTGCGAAGCAGGGTGGTGGTATGGTCTCCGTTACGGAATTCTTTACATTCTTCGCCGGTTCTCTTCTCCACTAAATCTTTACCAACAACAGATTTGGTGTCCATAGCTACTAAAGTGGTTATACGGTCACCACGATGGATATCCAATGCTTGTGCTACAGGACCCAGGCCGTGAGTGGCATATACATCACCCCGGTGTTTCATGTTATAATCCAAACGCCATCCCAGTTTGTCTTCTTTGCCGTTTTTCCAATAATGATCCCAGAACGGGCTTAAATTGTGAATGTAGGCTCCTTGGGCACGGATTACTTCGCCAAATACACCTTGTTGTGCCATATTCAGTGTATTCATTTCAAACCAGTCATAGCAACAGTTCTCAAGAATCATGCAATGCTTGCGGGTTTTTTCACTCAGGTTGATTAAGTCCCAGCATTCTTGCAGGTTCATGGCCGAGGGAACTTCAATAGCTACATTTTTACCGTTTTCCAATGCGCATTTTGCTACCGGGAAATGATGCAACCAGTCTGCGGCGATATAAACTAAATCTATGTCTGTACGTTTACATAATTCTTCATATCCCTTTTCTCCGGAATAAATGGCAGCTTTCGGCATAGATGCTTTCTTTAGGATATCCTGACATTTTTCTGCACGGGATGCTTCATAATCACAAAGGGCCACAATTTGTGTACCGGGAATATAAGTGAAGCGCTCTACGGCTCCGGGGCCTCGCATTCCCAATCCGACAAATCCTACGCGGACTACCTCCATTTTAGGGGTGGTTAAGCCTAATACGCTTTTCTGGCCGGCCGGACGTTCAGGAGTATCAATCACAATGGTTCCTTTGTCCCATGTCCAGGAATCTCCTGAACTTACGGTTTGTGCTGTCGTGGTTTGTGGTAAGCACATGCATAGGGTTGTACCCATACATAAGCTTATCATCAATGATTTAAAGGTTCTCATACTTTTTGAATTTAAAGATTAAAATTTAAAAATATAGGTTGTTTCTTGAGTCAACCACTTGAAACTTAATTATATTTCATGTTAATAATAAGAATATTTTTTATTTTTGCGCTCAAAGATAATTAATCTTTTTTGATTATGGATATAAGTTCGTCCTCTTTTTTCTAAGAAAAAGGTGAGTTAATAAATAATATGAAAGAAGGGAAAAAGTGGAATCAAGACAGAAGTTGTGAAGGTATGAGTGAAAATCTAAAAATAATCAAGGTTTGTTGATCGAAAACGATCAGGGAAAGGAAATAATTTAGTTCAAAAGATCGTTTAATAAGGAGATTTGGCGGGATTTTTTTAATTTTGCACTTACAACTAATTAACAGATAAGAAAATGCCGTTAAATTTACCCGATAAATTACCTGCTATTGAATTGCTGAAGGAGGAAAATATCTTCGTCATAGACAATTCACGTGCCAGTGCACAGGATATTCGTCCGTTAAAAATCGTGATATTGAATTTGATGCCGTTGAAGATAACGACAGAAACGGATTTGGTACGTTTGCTTTCCAACACTCCCTTGCAGTTGGAAATATCATTTATGAAGTTGAAAAGCCATACATCGAAAAATACGCCGGTAGAACATATGAAAGCATTCTATCATGACTTTGATTTGATGCGCGACGAGAAATATGACGGGATGATTATTACGGGAGCTCCGGTAGAGCAGATGCCGTATGAGGATGTGAATTATTGGGATGAGATTACTACTATTTTTGATTGGGCGCGTACTCATGTTACCTCAACTCTTTATATTTGTTGGGCGGCTCAAGCCGGGCTTTATCATTTCTATGGAGTTCCCAAATATCCGCTGAAACAAAAAATGTTTGGTATTTTCCGTCATCATATCAATGTACAGGGATTGCCCATATTCCGTGGTTTTGATGATGAGTTTTTTGTACCACATAGCCGTCATACCGAAATACACCGTGAGGATATTCTGAAAGTAAAAGAGTTGGCTTTAATAGCTGAGTCTGATGAGTCTGGGGTTTATATGGCTATGGCTCGTAATGGGCGTGAATTTTTTATTACCGGGCATTCGGAGTATTCTCCTTATACGCTTGATACGGAATATAAGCGTGATTTGGGGAAAGGGTTGCCTATTGAAATGCCTGTAAATTATTATAAGGACGATAATCCGGACAATGCCCCGGTGGTGCGTTGGCGCGGACATGCCAATTTGTTGTTTTCTAATTGGTTGAACTATTATGTATATCAGGAAACCCCGTTTGATATAAATCAGATACGATGATCAGACAACGAAAAATAGAATTATTAGCTCCTGCTAAAAATCTGGAGTGCGGTATTGCAGCTGTTGATCACGGTGCTGATGCCATTTATATTGGTGCTCCCCGTTTCGGAGCACGTGCGGCTGCGGGGAATTCATTGGAGGATATCGCTGAGTTGGTGCGGTACGCTCATGTGTATAATGTCCGTATCTATGTGACGGTGAATACGATTCTGAAGGATGAGGAACTGAAGGATACGGAAAAAATGATTTGGGATTTATACCGTGCCGGAGTGGATGCTTTGATCGTGCAGGATATGGGATTGTTGGAATTGAATCTGCCACCTATACCGTTACATGCCAGCACACAGATGGATAATCGTACTCCTCAAAAAGTAAGATTCCTGGCTGAGGCAGGTTTCCGTCAGGTGGTATTGGCTCGTGAACTTTCTCTTGTTGAAATAGGAAATATCCATCATGCTTGTCCTGATGTGCCTTTGGAGGTATTTGTACATGGTGCTTTGTGTGTAAGCTATAGTGGACAATGTTATGTTAGTCAGGCTTGTTTCGGACGTAGTGCTAATCGGGGAGAATGTGCCCAGTTCTGTCGCCTTGCTTTTGATATGGTAGATGCGGACGGTAAATCTATAGTAAGGAATAAGCATTTATTGTCTCTGAAAGATTTGAATCAGAGCGAAGAGTTGGAGCAATTGCTGGATGCCGGAGCTTCTTCCCTGAAAATAGAGGGACGTTTGAAGGATGTATCTTACGTTAAAAATGTAACAGCTTATTATCGCCAGAAGCTGGATAGTGTTTTCAAACGTCGTAAAGAGTATATCCGTGCTTCATCGGGGAAAGTGAAATTAGAGTTCAAACCTCAATTGGATAAGAGTTTCAGTCGTGGTTTTACTAATTATTTTCTTTTTGACAGGAATAAGGATATTTTTTCTTTTGATACTCCCAAGTCTTTAGGGGAGGAGATGGGGACAGTGAAGGAAATTCGTGGTAATTATCTTACCGTAGCCGGAATCAAGTCTTTTAATAATGGAGATGGCGTCTGTTTTTTGGATGAGACTGGTAAGTTGCAGGGATTTCGCATAAACCGGGTGGAGAATAATAAGTTATTTCCTCAAGAGATGCCTCGGATAAAGCCCCGTACGATACTTTATCGTAATTTTGATCAGGAATTTGAGAGGTTGATGTCGCGTAAATCAGCTGAAAGGAAAATTGCTGTCATTTTAAAATTGGCTGAAAATAATCGGGGCTTTACTCTGTCTCTGACCGATGAAGATGATCACAGTGCCAGTGTGGTGCTGGAAAGGGAGAAGGAACGTGCCCGTACTCCGCAGGAAGATAACTTGCGTACACAACTTGGAAAGTTAGGAAATACTCCATTTGAAGCGTCAGATATAGTGATTGACTGGTCGGACAATTGGTTTATTCCAGCTTCTATGCTTGCCGAACTTCGCCGTAAGGGAATAGAGAAACTGCTGGAAGTGCGCCGTATTAACTATCGGCAGGAAATTTACAAGTTGCCTCGAACGCATCATGCTTTTCCTGTGAATGAATTGACTTATTTGGGAAATGTGATGAATGCTGATGCTGTTTCCTTCTATAGGAATCATGGCGTGCAGCGTATTGCTCCGGCTTATGAAAAGGCTCCGGCAGAAGAAGCGGTATTGATGTTTTGCAAGCATTGTTTGCGTTATAGTATGGGATGGTGTCCCTCTTGGCATAAAGTGCGTTCTCCTTATAGGGAACCTTATTATTTGGTTAGCTCGGATAACAGACGTTTCCGCTTAGAGTTTGATTGTAAAAATTGTCAGATGAAAGTCTATGCTGAAAAGTAAGTACATCGGATTACTGTTTTTGGTGTTGGCTATTTTAATGGCTTGCCAATATCCTTCACCTGTTACTCTGAGTGGGGATATGCCGCAAAAGAAAAGGGATTCTGTCAATTATTTGATGGAACGGCATTATACATTAAACAGTAATTTTGAGGTTACTTCAGATTCGCTTATGTTACAGCAACTGCCATTGGTTGATGTGCTTCCTGTTTTTAAAGGAGAACGGCTGGTGGTAGCGGAGTTTATGATACAAGCTGCTGATAGTGTGGATTCTGTATGGGTAAAGGTAGCACGGGACCAGGAAACAATGGGATGGATACATGAAAAGGAATTGTTGGAGAAAGTAGTTCCTGTGGATTCAGTGTCACAGTTTATTCATTTTTTCAGTAATTCTCATACCATCGCTTTCTTTGTCATATTAGGCTTTTTCGGTATTTGGTATATTCATAGGGCTATTCGTCGCCAGAAGCTGCAATTAATCTGGTTGAATGATATTGATAGCGTTTTTCCTACAGTTCTTTCTTGGTTGGTAGCTACAGCAGCTACGCTTTATGCCAGTATTCAGCATTTTGTTCCGGGAACTTGGGAGCAGTTTTATTATAATCCTTCTTTGAATCCTTTTAGCTTACCTTTTATTCTTTCTCTTTTCATGTTTAATATTTGGGGGATTATTCTTGTGGGGTTGGCTACTTTGGATGATTTGTTTCATCAGACACATATTGAAGCTGCATGTTTTTATTTGTTGGGATTGATGTCCTGCTGTATCTTTTTATATTTGTTTTTTACATTTACTACGTATTACTATTTGGGTTATCCATGTTTATTGGTATATGCTGTATGGTCATTTAATCGTATAAAGCATGCTTCCCGGTATAAATTCAGTTGTGGAAATTGTGGGGCGAAGATAAAGAATAAAGGAGTGTGTCCTCATTGCGGCGCTGTCAATGAATAATTTTATTGTTTGTTTCTTTTAACAAAGGCTCAAGCAGTTTTCTATTGTAAACAGCATTTTCTCTATGTACATACACTAAAACAAATAGGTTTGTTCTAGAAGCTATGGGTATCATTTACAGCAATAATAAAGTTCTTGCTTTTCTTGGTGTGACAGAATAAAAAATAAATTTGATTTGGTAAATGTGGAAACAGAAAGGGAGTTCGTGATGAACCCCCTTTCTGTTTTTGCAAGAATGGTTAGAAGTGATAACGTATATCCACTCCCAGTTGTAAAGGCCTGCTTTTTTGTTCGAATCCTCTATGCATGGTTTCAAAATAGAAGGTTGTATAATCCTTGTTGGTTAAATTACGTCCCCATACATCTATCTGTAAAGCTTTTGTCTGCAAAGAAATGCGCCCGTTCAGTGTTCCGTAAAAACTTTGTGAGACATTGTTTTTTTCAGTCCAATAAATTTTTCCTGCTCCGGTATAGCTCATGCCTAAAGTCAGGCTTTGCATCCAATTGCTTTTATCGAAAAAGAAACTATAATTTGCGCCTGCATTCATGGTATGGCGGGGAACAAATGGTACATAATTGCCGCTATAATCAATTTGCTCTTCTGATGATGTAGTACCTCCGTCATATTTTTTGAATGTGGAATGAGTATATCCATAACTTACATTCATATTCAGGTTTTTGTTGATGGATGCCAGAAAGCTGGCCTCTACTCCATAACTTTCGCTACTACCGGCATTGACCATCATTCGTCCCAAGCCACTATTGACAAATTTGGCGATTTGTTGGTCGTGGGTATCCATGTAGAATGCGGCAAGGTCGGTCTTCAGTTTGCCGTTGAACAAACTGAGATGTGATCCCACTTCGTAATTCCAGCTGTACTCGGGCTTGTAGACAGTTGTTTCTTGTACGTTCAATTCTTTTCCGTAGTTGGGCATGTGTTGCTTGATCATTCCTTCTATCATACCTGCCATAGATTCTGGTGCCTTGTCTAGTATGGCTTCAATCATTTTTTGTTGCATGTCACTTTGTATCAGTTCTGAAAACATCTGTACGTTATAACCTCCGGAACGATATCCTCTGGTTATGCTTACATACATATTGTTTGCAGGGCTGAAATCGTATTTAAAAGCTAGCTTGGGAAGTAGCTGTACATAGTCGTTTTTTTCTTTTCCTTCCAATAGCGGTGCGGCATTCAAATTCCTGAATGGAATATTAAGGGGAGGCATTGCCATTTTAAGAAAGAAATCGAAATCAATATTACTATCCGAGAAATAATTCATAGACATTTTTTCATATTCCAAGCGCAAACCTGCTGTTACTGAAAGGCCTTTCACAAACAGGTCGTTGAATGTAGATTGGTGGTACAGTGCGGTGCTGAATACCGGTGTGTCAAAACTTCCACTTACGCGGATACGGTTGTTCAAAACGTCCAGACTCATTTCAGGGGTACGGCGGGGATCGTCTAAATGAATTTTCTTGAAAGTATTGTTGATGTTTCCTTCGATCATATCGGTCACTCCGTCCTCCATGAAGTTTACCGGACCGGTGGTATGTAGCCATTGATAAAAACCACTAACCCCTGTAACCCATTGCCAGCGCTTGTTGTTTTTGCTTTTAAAAGTAATCTCTTCACTGATGGTATTCAGACGCTGCTTCTGCTCAATGGTATAAATGCTGACAGGCAGGAAATCCTGGTCCATAAACATACGGTCGTTTAAATTCTGGAATCCTGTAACAGCGCTTAAGATAAACTTTTGCGCCTGGTATTCAATATTCAAACCGGTATTGAACAGTCCACGGCGATAAGTACAATCCTGATCGTATGAAATCTTCCCTATGTAGTTTTTATATTTTTCATTCTCTTTGTCGTATCCGTCTATAGCTCCTGTATAGTAATAAGGGTATCCCCCTTCGTCATTATAATCATAGCCTATGGTGAAGTCTAGTTTTAAGTTTTCTGAAGGCAGCCAGATAGCATGTATTCGTCCGCCTCCCGCTTCCATATTATCTACTTTTTTCCCATTGAGCGAATTGCGGAAGAATCCGTCTGATCCCTCATAATAACCACCGGCGGAGAAAGCGAAACAGTCACTCCAACGGTGGTAATGGGTTAATGAAGCACTGCGGTAGTTACTTTTTGTTCCATAACTCAGTTTTACGTCTGTTCCCTGATAGGAGAATGGAGAGCGGGTATGTACCTTGATTAGTCCCCCCATGGTATTGCGTCCGTACAAGGTTCCTTGTGGACCGCGAAGAATATCAATACGTTCTATATCATAAAAATTGAAATCAAATGCAGATTTGTCAATGTAAGGGATATTGTCCACATACAAACCTACCGCAGGAGTATTGATACGCGATCCGATTCCCCGGATGTAAATGGCTGAGGTGAGTCTTGAACCATAGTCGGGCATAAAGAAATTGGGTACCAGTGAACTCACGTTCTTTAAAGTGGTGATTTGGTTTGCTTGCATATCTTTTTGGGAGAGTAAAGATACGGCTGTAGGAAGTTCCCTTAATTTTCCGGTTTCTTTAGGTGAAGCGATAACTACCACCTCTTCTATATCAATGACTTTTGTAGTGTCCTTAGGCAGCGTGTTGATATCTTCAGCAAAAGTTGTTGCAGCCAGCAGGCAGGATGTAATGAATAAAATGTTTTTTCTCATATTTATTGTTTGGTTTTATTTGATACATCACGGATAACCAGAGTTGCTACAAGTTTCTACCAGGCGGAAAATTTATATATTCCACTCTGTATAATCCATGATGGAGAATGATTCCGGCTGCAAAGTAACGGTAAACCTGATATGTGTGCAATCCTAATAAATGAGGATTTTATATTCTGTCTGCTTCAATGTAGCCATTCATCACAGCATAAACGGTAAGACCGGAAACAGACTTGATGCCCAGTTTTTCAGTAATGTTCTTGCGGTGGGAGATAACGGTGGTCAGGCTGATATTAAGTTTGTCGGCTATCTCTTTGTTGATAAGTCCTTTGGTGATAAGTATCAATACTTCTATTTCCCGGACAGACAATTCATGTTCCGTTTTTTCTATGTGCATTGCTTTATCTGCTGCTTGTTTTCTTGCCTGATGTCCATATTGGCGCAATTGATGGATGTCTTTTATCAAAGAACCTTCATCTTGGTAGATATTCAGTTTGGGAACACCGGATAATTGAGGCTGGTTGTCACCTCCTGCTAATACAATTGTTTTTGGTTTACGAAGTAAAAAGAAGGAAGTATGTTCAAAATAGATTTGGGCAGAGATAAAATAATGGGCATACATGTCCGGTGTGTCATCCGTCAGCTCACCAAAGGAATGGAATACACGGATAGTAGCCATTGGAATGATATCTTCCAAAATGTTTTTTAACCCCAGGCAAGTGAGGGTATTTGGGTCTACTATGGCTATTTCGGGATGATGCATGATGTTTTCTTTGGTGCAAAGATACATATCTTTTATAAAAAACAGATTCATAAAGACAAAGAAATCTTCTTTTAGGCAACATCACCAATCATTTATTTGTAGGGGCGCATTTGAATGCGCCCGCATATGTGCTGTAAATCATTTTCGGATAGGTTCAATCTGTCATTACTCCTAAATAAGTGGCTGCTGCTTCAGCACATTTTTCTCCATCGATACCTGCTGAAACAATTCCTCCGGCGTAACCTGCTCCTTCTCCACAAGGAAATAACCCATTGACAGTGACATGTTGCAGTGTCTCATTATCTCGCAGGATCCGTACCGGAGCCGACGTGCGTGTTTCTACACCAATCATCACTGCTTCATTGGTCAGGAAGCCATGGCTGCTCTTTCCGAATTGTTGGAAACCTTTGCTCAAACGGTCGGTAATGAATGCAGGCATCCAAAAATGCAGGGGAGAGGAAACTAATCCCGGACTATACGAACTGTCGGGTAAATCATAGCTTAGTTTTTTGCGGGTGAAGTCCACCATTCGTTGTGAAGGTGCGGTTTGGCGCATATTGCCTTGCTGCCAGCAGGAGGCCTCCAATGCTTCTTGGAAATACATCATGGTTAATGGACAATGGTCGGTAGTCCATTGACCATGATTTTTATTAGTGGCTTTTAATTCTTCACTTTTCGTTTTTAATTCTTCTGTAAAAAGATTATTTTCCGCCAGATCTTCCGGCCTGATTTCTACCACCATGCCGGAGTTGCTCCATTTGGAGCCGCGGTTGCTGGGACTCATGCCGTTTACTACAATCTGATGCGGACCGCTTGCGGCAGGAACAACAAATCCTCCCGGACACATACAAAAACTATAGACACCACGTCCTTCTACTTGTGTCACAAAGCTATATTCAGCGGCAGGCAGATACTTTCCACGTCCGTTTTTATTATGATATTGTATTTGGTCAATCAGCATGGACGGGTGTTCCAAACGTACTCCTACTGCAATTCCTTTGGTTTCCATCTCTATACCATTGTCATACAACCACCGATACACATCCCGTGCGGAATGTCCGGTAGCCAGAATAACAGGTCCTTTGAAAGTCTTTCCGGTATTTGTTTCTATACCTGTGATTTTGTTTTTTTCTATAATAAGGGAATCCATTCGTGTTTCGAAATGCACTTCACCACCACATTCTATGATGGTATTCCGCATATTTTCAATCACACGCGGCAACTTGTCTGTACCGATGTGGGGATGGGCATCTGCCAGGATGGAGGTACTGGCGCCATGTTGGCAGAATACATTCAGAATTTTGTTCACATTCCCTCGCTTTTTGCTTCGGGTATAGAGTTTGCCGTCTGAGTAGGCTCCTGCTCCTCCTTCTCCGAAACTGTAGTTGCTTTCAGGGGCAACTTTGTGCTCACGGCTGATACGGGCGATATCTATTTTTCTATCGCGTACATTCTTACCTCGTTCCACTACGACAGGCCGGAGTCCTAACTCTATTAATCGCAAGGCAGCAAAAAGTCCGCCCGGTCCTGCTCCCACGACAATGACTTGTGGTTTCCCATCTACCTTATTATATATAGTACGGGTGAACTCCTCATCTTGTGGCATTTCATTAATATATAGGCGTACTTTCAAATTTACATAGATGGTGCGTTGACGTGCGTCTATGCTCCTTTTTAAGATGCGAAGGGCATGGATGGTACGTATATCCAATCCCTTGTCATGTCCGATGAACTGTTTCAGTGACTGTTCGTTGGCTGCTTGTTCAGGCAAGACTCTTATTTGAAATTCCTGTATCATGGTTCTTATTTGGATTGTTCGCCTTCCGGCATTAATTTTTTACGGTAATAAGAATTGGCGGTATATAGTGCGGCGGCAGGGTTGTGTCCTGTCACACGGTCTTTGGTCACTAAAGTTGTAGTATAGGCATTAGAGTACTTGTAGAATAAACTGTCATGTCCCACACATAGTCCGATAACCACGTTCAACTCTGTATGTGCTTGGTTGAGAAGGCGTGCTTGTAGGATAGGGTTACACATTGCCGCACCGATTTTTTCACATTCTTTGGGGATTCCGATAGAGGATTTGGCTATTCCGGCTACTTTGCAGATTACTGAATATACCTCAAAGCCGTTAGCACGGAGGATGCGGGCAAAAATACGGGCTTCATTCACCAGTCCGATACAATAGGCAATTCCTAGTTTTTTATATCCCATCTTGCGTGCGAAAGTCATGATTTCTTCCACACGGGTTAATCGGCAGTAACCTTCATATTCCACTTCGGCACTGGCTGCCATTATCTTGTTGTTGTCGTTATATTGTTTCAACGCCCATTCCAAATCTTCTTGTTCCAAATGGGTAGTCAGACAAAATTCAGGGTAAGTGCGCTCTTTGAACTTGCAGTTCTGTGTGCCGCAGTCTATGCAGGTCGGGGGGTATGATTGTTCTTTTGTCATTTTATATCATTATTCAAATTAAGTTTTCTCTTATTTATCTCATCCAAACAAAGCCCGGAACGCTTCTTCTACCTTCCTTACCGGAATGATTTCTATCTTTAATTTTGATGTATCCATTCCTTGCAAATTATGTTTCGGTATAAGAATTTGTTTGAAACCTAATTTCTCTGCTTCTCCGATGCGTTGCTCAATACGGTTTACAGGTCGGATCTCACCACTCAGTCCTACTTCACCCGCCATGCAGGTGTCACGTTCTATTTCCGTATCCATATTGCTGGATAGAATGGCACTGATGACAGACAGGTCGATGGCCGGATCATTCACTTTCAATCCACCTGCGATATTCAAAAAGACATCTTTTTGTGCCAGTTTGAATCCTACCCGTTTTTCAAGTACTGCCAGAAGCATGTTCATACGTCGTAAATCAAATCCGGTGGCAGAACGTTGCGGATTCCCATATACTGCCGAACTGACTAAAGCCTGTGTTTCAATCAAGAAAGGGCGGACTCCTTCTATGGCAGAGGCGATAGCAACCCCGCTCATCCCGTCATGGTCTTGGCTAAGCAACAGTTCGGACGGGTTGCTCACTTGGCGCAAACCGTTTTGGCGCATTTCATAAATGCCCAGTTCGGCGGTGCTTCCGAAACGGTTCTTGATGCTGCGGAGAATGCGGTACATATAATGTTGGTCACCTTCAAATTGCAATACGGTGTCTACAATATGTTCCAGTACCTTGGGGCCGGCAATGCTTCCTTCTTTATTGATATGGCCGATCAGAATGACCGGCGTATTTGTTTCTTTGGCAAATTTTAAAATAGAAGCGGAACATTCACGTACCTGTACCAAACTGCCGGGAGAAGAGTCTATCGTTTCGGTTGAGATGGTTTGAATAGAGTCGATGATCACTAAATCGGGTCGTGTATTCTTGATATGGACGTAAATCTGCTCCAACGAAGTTTCACAGACTATCAGGCAGTCGGAAGAATTATGCGGGATACGGTCTGCACGCAGTTTTAATTGCCGGGCACTCTCTTCTCCCGATATATACAATACTTTTTTGTCAGGCAGATGAAGTACGGTTTGCAGCACCAAAGTGGATTTGCCTATCCCCGGTTCACCGCCCAGTAGAACGAGTGATCCCGGTACTAAACCGCCTCCCAATACCCGGTTCAGTTCTTCGTCGTGCATATCAATTCGAGGTTCGTCCCCTCCGGTAATGTCATTCAGTGTGACAGGCTTGCTTTTTACGGATTCCAGGCCGGATACCGGTCTTTTGTTTGCAGGTTCCTTGCGTATAATTTCTTCTACGTATGTGTTCCATGCACCGCAAGACGGACATTTCCCTACCCATTTGGGTGAATCCTGCCCACAGTTGGTGCATACATATACAGTCTTTTCCTTTGCCATATTCTTACGGGATAATTAAAACAGCGCAACTTGAGGCTGAATTTGTACAAAGGTAAGGAAATAGTTCTGCATATCAACATGGGCAGGATAAAAAAGTTTTGTCTTATTTCTGCTTTAATAAAAAGCATTCTTATATTTTATCGCAAAAAAATGGGAAATTGTGATAGATTGTAGGAAATTGTTTTTATATTTGCATCGTTCAAATAAAAAACAGAAGAAGAACAATAATAAAATGACGATATACTATCTCCATACAACCACCACATTAGGGATGGGGCACATGACAACTACAATGTCCACATCCACAACAATGACCCCTCGGGGTTAAGGATAGTATATGTGTTTCTACGTGATACACGCTTACGGACGTAAGCAAAACAAGCTTTTAATTTTATTTTTTTAGTGTAAACAGATACAGTTTCTTTTCGTTGTCATGCTGGGTGAAACAAAAGTAGATTCTTTACCGGACTTGAAATGGCTCGGAGGACAGAATGGCAAAAGAAGCTGGAATAAAAATAGATAATTGCATGAAAGTTATGAAATTCGGCGGGACATCCGTAGGTTCCGTGAACAGCATTTTAAGCGTCAAACAGATAGTAGAGGCAGTTGAAGAGCCCGTAATTGTAGTTGTGTCGGCATTGGGCGGTATAACTGACAAGTTAATCAATACTTCGCAGATGGCTGCCAATGGGGATTCCGCATACGAGAAAGAATACCGTGAAATTGTGAATCGTCACATTGAAATGGTATATACCGTAATTCCGGCAGGTAATGAGCGTACTGTTTTATTGGATAAGGTCAATGAATTGTTGAGTGAACTGAAGGATATTTTTCAGGGAATTTATCTGATAAAGGACTTGTCGTCTAAAACGTCGGCTACTATTGTAAGTTATGGTGAGCGCTTGTCGTCTATTATTGTAGCTTCGTTGATAAAGGGGGCTGTATGGTATGACTCCCGCAACTTCATTAAGACTGAAAAAAAACATGCCAAACATATTCTGGATTCCGAACTGACCACTCGCTTGGTTAAAGAAACTTTCCAGAAATTACCGGAAGTGGCATTGGTTCCCGGATTTATCTCTACTGATAAGAACAGTGGTGAAGTGACCAATTTGGGACGTGGCGGTTCAGATTATACCGCTTCTGTCATAGCTGCGGCACTGAATGCGGATAGCTTGGAAATATGGACGGATGTGGATGGTTTCATGACGGCAGACCCGCGTGTAATCAGTACGGCCTATACCATTAATGAGTTGAGCTATGTGGAAGCGATGGAGCTTTGTAACTTTGGAGCGAAGGTGGTTTATCCGCCGACTATTTATCCGGTATGTCATAAGAATATTCCTATTCTGATTAAGAATACATTCAATCCTCAAGGCGAGGGAACTATCATAAAGCAGGAAGTGAATTCCGGTTCTAAAGCCATTAAAGGTATCTCATCCATCAATGATACGAGTTTGATTACGGTTACCGGTCTGGGAATGGTGGGAGTGATCGGAGTGAATTTCCGGATTTTTAAAGCATTGGCACAAAACGGCATCAGCGTGTTTATGGTATCGCAGGCATCTTCCGAGAACAGTACTTCTATCGGTGTGCGTAATCAAGATGCGGCACTGGCTTGTGAAGTGCTGAATGAGGAATTCTCCAAAGAAATAGAAATGGGGGAAATCAGTCCGGTTGTTGCCGAAATGAATTTGGCTACCATTGCCATTGTCGGTGAGAACATGAAACATACACCGGGCATCGCCGGTAAGCTGTTCGGGACTTTAGGCCGTAACGGCATTAGTGTGATTGCTTGTGCTCAAGGTGCTTCGGAAACCAATATCTCTTTCGTGGTAGAATCCAAGTCACTGCGCAAATCATTGAATGTGATTCATGATTCGTTCTTCCTGTCCGAATATCAGGTGCTGAACCTTTTTATCTGCGGTACAGGTACGGTAGGAGGCAGTTTGATAGAGCAAATCCGTTGTCAGCAACAAAAGTTGATGCAGGAACGCGGTTTGAAGCTGAAAGTGGTAGGTATAGCCGATGGACATCATGCGTTGTTTACCCGTGCAGGCGTAGACCTGTCACATTATAAGGAAGAGTTGGCAGAGAAAGGAATGCCTTCGTCCACCCAGGTGTTGCATGACGAGATTATAGGTATGAATATATTCAACTCTGTGTTTGTGGATTGTACAGCCAGTGCCGAGGTGGCGTCTTTATATAAAGATTTCCTGATGAATAATATTTCGGTCGTAGCTGCCAACAAGATTGCCGCTTCTTCCGAATACTCCGTTTACAGTGAACTGAAACAAATAGCCCGCCGCCGGGGTGTGAAATTCCTGTTTGAAACCAATGTCGGTGCGGGACTTCCTATTATCAACACGATCAACGACTTGATAAACAGCGGAGACAAGATCTTGAAAATAGAGGCGGTATTGAGCGGTACGCTGAATTACATCTTTAACAAAATCAGCGCGGACATTCCTTTCAGCAAGACCATCAAAATGGCACAGGAAGAGCGCTACTCGGAACCCGATCCGCGTATTGACCTGAGTGGCAAGGATGTGATTCGTAAACTGGTTATTCTGGCTCGTGAAGCCGGATATAAATTGGAACAGGAAGATGTGGAAAAACATCTTTTTGTACCGAATGATTTCTTTGAAGGCCCGTTGGAGGAGTTCTGGAAGAAAGTACCTTCCCTGGATACGGATTTTGAATCACGCCGTCAAAAGCTGGAGGATGAAAACAAACGCTGGCGTTTTGTAGCCAAACTGGAAGATGGGAAGGGCAGTGTGTCTTTGCAGGAAGTGGACAGCAAACATCCGTTCTATGGTCTGGAAGGCAGCAACAACATTATTCTGCTTACAACCGAGCGATATAAAGAGTATCCGATGATGATACAAGGATATGGGGCCGGTGCCAGTGTGACTGCCGCCGGAGTATTTGCCGATATCATGAGCATCGCTAATATTTAGGCTTATGAAACATATTATTATTTTAGGCGACGGTATGGCCGACTGGCCTGCCGAATCACTGGGAAACAAAACATTGCTGCAATACTCCAGTACACCTTATATGGATAAGTTGGCCGCTATGGGACGTACCGGGAGGTTGGTTACAGTTGCTCCCGGATTTCATCCGGGTAGTGAAGTGGCGAATATGTCTGTTATGGGCTATAATTTACCGAAGGTGTACGAAGGCCGTGGGCCGTTGGAAGCAGCAAGCATCGGGGTGGAGTTGCAACCGGGCGATATGGCTATGCGTTGTAACATTATCTGCATCGAAGATGAGAAGATAAAAAATCACTCCGCCGGACATATCACTACCGAAGAAGCTGATGTGCTGGTTAGATATTTGGAAGAAAAATTGGGTTCTGACCGGATTCATTTCTATACCGGTGTACAATATCGCCATTTGTTGGTGATAAAAGGGGGAAATAAACAATTGGACTGCACCCCGCCCCATGATGTGCCTTTGCAGCCTTTCCGTCCGCTCATGGTGAAGGCGGAAGTACCGGAGGCGCAGGAAACAGCCGGATTGATAAATAATCTTATCCTGGCTTCCCAGGAATTGTTGGCAGATCATCCGGTTAATCAAAAACGTATAGCCGAAGGCAAAGATCCTGCTAATAGTATCTGGCCTTGGAGTCCGGGGTATCGCCCGCAGATGGAACCTCTCTCCGGGAAGTATCCGGCCATAAAGAAAGGGGCTGTTATTTCAGCGGTGGACTTAATCAATGGCATAGGACATTATGCAGGATTACGCCGTATTGCTGTAGAGGGGGCTACCGGTTTATATAATACGAATTATGAGAATAAGGTGGCTGCAGCATTGGAAGCATTGAAGACGGACGACTTTGTGTATCTGCATATTGAGGCCAGTGATGAGGCCGGTCACGAAGGAGATTTTAAGTTGAAGCAGTTTACTATTGAAAATCTGGACAAACGTGTTGTAAGACCTGTTTATGAAGCAGTGAAGGATTGGGATGAGCCTGTGGCTATCGCCGTGCTTCCGGATCATCCTACGCCTTGCGAACTCCGTACCCATACGGCCGAACCTGTGCCTTTCCTTATCTATTATCCCGGTATAGAACCGGACTGTGTGCAGACCTTTGATGAAGTGGCATGTGTGGAAGGCAGTTATGGAATATTGAAAGAAGATGAGTTTATGAATGAATTTATGAAAAAATAATGTGGCAGTTTGCTAATTTGCCCCAATGGCAACCCTCCATGCAAAGCCCTTGGCACATTAGCACATTGACGCATTGAAAAATTGTTTACTATGAAATATTACAGTACGAATCACCAGGCTTCCGATGCTTCTCTGGAAGAAGCTGTAGTGAAGGGGCTGGCTTCTGACAAAGGTTTGTATATGCCCGAGGCCATCAAGCCATTGTCGCAAGAGTTTTATGATCAGATTGAGAATCTGTCGTTTCAGGAAATTGCTTATCGCGTGGCCGATGCTTTCTTCGGTGAGGATGTTCCTGCTGAAACACTGAAGCAGATCGTTTATGATACATTGAGTTTTGATGTTCCTGCCGTAAAGGTAAAGGATAATATTTACTCTTTGGAACTGTTTCATGGTCCCACATTGGCATTTAAAGATGTAGGTGGACGTTTCATGGCCCGTTTGTTGGGCTACTTCATTAAAAAAGAAGGGCAAAAGCAGGTGAATGTACTGGTTGCGACTTCGGGGGATACCGGTAGTGCTGTAGCCAATGGCTTCCTCGGAGTGGAAGGTATTCATGTGTATGTGCTTTATCCGAAAGGAAAAGTCAGTGAAATTCAGGAAAAGCAGTTCACTACTCTGGGGCGGAATATCACAGCGTTAGAAGTGGACGGTACTTTTGATGACTGTCAGGCATTGGTTAAGAATGCGTTTATGGATGCTGATTTGAATGCGCACATGAAGTTGACTTCTGCCAACTCCATCAATGTGGCTCGTTTCCTGCCACAGGCATTTTATTACTTCTATGCCTACGCACAGTTAAAGAAAGAAGGAAAAGCGGATCATCTGGTAGTGTGCGTACCTAGCGGAAACTTTGGTAATATCACCGCCGGACTATTTGGTAAACGCATGGGCTTGCCTGTCAAGCGTTTTATTGCAGCCAATAACCGGAATGATATTTTCTACCAATACTTACAGACCGGAAAATACAATCCTCGCCCTTCCATAGCTACTATTGCCAATGCAATGGATGTGGGAGATCCAAGTAATTTTGCCCGTGTACTGGCATTGTACGGTAACAGTCATGCTGCCATAACAGCGGATATCTCTGGTGCGACTTATACGGATGAACAGATTCGTGAAACGGTGGGTGAGGTATATCGGGAAACCGGTTACTTGCTCGATCCGCATGGAGCCTGCGGTTATCGTGCTTTATCCGAAGGATTGTCCGCCAGCGAAACGGGTATTTTCCTGGAAACGGCACATCCGGCTAAATTCCTGGAAACTGTGGAAGGTATCATTGGAGACAAAGTGGAGATTCCCGCCAAACTGCAAGCGTTTATGAAAGGAACCAAACAAAGTGTTCCGATGGAAAAAGCCTTTGAAAGTTTCAAAGGCTATTTGATGAAAGAATAGCTTTTAGAAATAGATATCTGATAAGAAAAGAGGGGGCAAAAGTCCAAAGTAACTATCCAATGGTTCACCGTAGGGGCGGATTGAATAGTTACTTTGGGCTTGTTTACATAAAGAACAAAAAAGTTCCGTCACAGCAACGTGCTCATTACTAGTTGCTTTCTGTGTAAAAGATTCTCAAATCTCCTTCAATCGGTATGCTTCCGGCTATCGAATCCTGTTACGTATGTAACAAAAGTTTGTTCCTACCGTATCTTTCACTCCGTTTCATTTGATATTTCACTTGGGTGAAGCAACTGTTTCACTTAGGCGAAAACGGCTGTTCACCTAAGTGAAATCGCCTCTTCACTCGGGTGAAGCAACAAATGCAGATGGGCAAAAATACGCCTTATGACGCTCTCCTGCAAGGAAGTAACCGCAACTATGGCACAGGAATTAGAACAACCGATATACGTCAAGCCGAATCGCGGAGACGCTTACGAATTTGATAGCGGAGAATGGAAAACCGTTTCAGGGGAATTTAGAATGTTTTTTCACATTATATTGTTGATTTACAGAGGGATACTGCACGTAATCCGGAATGGTTGATGCGTGTCTTTATTTTATTTCTTCCAGCAACTTCCCGAACGAAGTGAATGTCCGTTGTTTCCCGCCCCGGGTGAGGTACAAGGCATCGGGAGCGATGACTTGTAGATGGGGCAGACCGGCAGGAGCGTTTTGGGTTTGCAGACAAGTATATCCGTGACGGTTCAGTGCGTTGATAGTCCAGTGCAATAAGGTTTCGTCTGTCGCTTCCACCGTTATTTCCTGCTTTCCATTCACGGTTGGATAGTAGATGCCATGATCATAATCGAACCGGATATTACTGTGTGAGAACAGCGTGTCCATCCGATGGTTCAGAATCATATCTTCCGTTACTCCGCATTGCAGTCCTGTTTCTTTGGACAGCAGCCAAAGCTTGTCCGACAGTACCAGGGCTTGTTCTATGTCATGGGTGGATAGCAGGATGGCCTTGTTTTGCTCCACCGCCAGCTGATGCAGCAAAGTCATGATTTCTATGCGGCTCACCACGTCCAGAAAAGCGGTCGGCTCATCCAAGATGATAAGCGGACATTCCTGAACCAATGCTTTGGCTATCATTACCTTTTGCCGTTCTCCGTCCGAAAGTTCGGCGGTGTAGCTTTCGGCTTTGTGGGCAATGCCTACGGCATCCAATGCCTCTTTGATAATGAGATGGTCTTTGGGATGGAGCCGTCCGAAGAAGCCTGTATGCGGCTGGCGTCCCAAAGCTACCAGTTCATACACGGTCAGCCCTCCGGCTTGTGTCTTGTCTGTCAGGACTACACCGATGGTGCGCGAACGTTCCTTTTCCGAATAATGCTGCAAAGGCTTGCCCAGCAATTGCAAATCTCCTGCCAGTGAAGGTTGCGAAGCGGACAGGGTGCGGAGTAAAGTCGATTTTCCGGCCCCGTTTGCTCCAAGCAGACTGGTCAGTTCTCCCGGATAGAGTCCGAAAGAAAGGTGTTCGTGCACTTTCTTTTCTCCTTTGTGGGTACGATAACCTATGCACAGGTCTGTGGCGGTGATGACAGCTTGCTTTTCCATCAGTTGAAGTACTGGATTTTACGTTGGTTCACAATGACATAAATAATAATGGGCGCACCGATGACCGGAGTGACGGCATTCAGTGGAATGATACCTGCCTCGCCCGGCAGAATGCAGATGAAGTTGCAGAGCAGGGCAATGGCTCCTCCCGTCAGCATGGTGACAGGTAGCAGAGAGTTATGGTTGGAGGTTCCCAGCATGAGGCGGGCAATGTGCGGCACAGCCAGTCCGATAAAGGAAATCGGGCCGCAGAAAGCGGTAGTCGTCGCTGTCAGTAATCCGGTGGCGACAAGCAGCAGGTTACGTGTACGGCGGATGTTGATTCCCAGGTTTTCGGCATAGCGTGTTCCCAGCAGCAGGGCATTCAGAGGCTTTATCAGCAGTATGGTAATCAGCAGTCCCGCCGCTGTGACCAAGGAGAAAAAGGGAAGCTGCTGCAAAGATACTCCTCCAAAGTTTCCCATTCCCCAAATCATGTAGGAATGCACCCCTTCTGCCGTGGAGAAAAAGTTGAGCAGGGAGATGGCAGATGAAGTGATATACCCTATCATGATACCTATAATGAGCAGCATGATGCTGTTTTTTATCAAAGTGGAGAAGAACAGGATGATTCCCATCACCAGCATGGAGCCTATGAATGCTCCGATAATGACGGACAGGAATCCGGATAAAGTGAATACTCCGGCAGTAATCGTACCTGCGCCTGCCAGCATGACCAAGGCAACTCCCAAACTGGCTCCCGAACTGATTCCCAGTATGGAAGGGTCGGCCAAAGGGTTATTGAATGTGGTTTGCAACATCAGTCCCGATGCTGCGAGTGCCATTCCGCAAAGGAGGGAGGTAATGGCTTGCGGCAGGCGGGATTCCCAGACTATGAAACTCCAACTCGCCTTTTCTACTTCATTGCCTGTAAGGATATGCCACACCGCCTCGGCAGGGATGTTTACCGAGCCGAACAACAGGTTGGCTCCTGTCAATGCAAGGATGAGGAGGAGCAGTATGATACCGTATTTTGTTCCTTTGTTATTCATTGATACTGTTTGGGGTTACGCCCACTGTAGGGAGTGTGTCAAAACTAACCCGGCCTATCCCATCGTCAGCTGTAGGGGCAGCATTATCCACGTTTTGACATAACCCTACGGTGATTTACTCCGCTAATTTAGTGAAATATTTTAATTCATACCCTTCTAAAAGCGTAGGATGGAATATTTTTATCAAATCTTTCAGTAATCGGTCGGGATGGAAAGGGGAATCTTCGTAAAAGTCTACCTTCCCTGTGTTGCATCCATAAATGTTGCGTTCCTTGAATGCACGGAAACCGGTGTATGGAGCATAGTCCTGCTCCAATTCCTTATAAGTCTTGTCAATGGCCTGATTATATTTGATGAGCCAGAAGTCTGCATTCTGACCTTTGTCAAACACGGTTTCGAAGGCTAGGGGAACAGAACCGCTATGCTCGTCATCGGCAAACACATAATTGGCCCCGGCATCCGCATAGATGCGTGCAGAGGTGCTTTTCCCTCCCGGAACATACCAAGCCGAACCGTTCTTCAGTTCGCTGATAACGCTCGGTGCAGATGAAAGGGGAGCAACCAATGCTTTCAGCTCATTATAGTTTTTTTCCACCTCGGCAAACAAGCTGTCCGCTTTTTGTGCCTCACCGAACAGAAGGCCGTAGAAACGCATCCATTCGGCACGTCCCAATGCCGAAGTTTCCATGTAGTCTGCACATTCGATAATGGGGATGTTGAGTTTCTCCACCCGTCCGTATCCGCCACTGTTCTCGAAAGGGGAGAGCATAATGGCATCGGGGTGCAGGTCGATTATCTTTTCTATATCCGGGTTCATTCCATTCCCTACATCGGCGATGCTTCCTGTGCGGCAGCCATCCTGCACTTCTTGCAGTTTGATATACTTCAAATCGCAGACTCCTCCAATACTTTTCAAAGCACCAATCTGGTTGAGCAATCCGCAATGTACGGATGAGTAAACAACGGCCTTGCTCAATGGCGTGCGGACAAGTGTCCCTTCCGGCAAGTCGGCAGGCAGGGACTTTTCTTTGTCAACCAAGACATAGGTATGCAGTATCCGGGTCGTATCCCATGGATTGCGCAGACGGGCAATGGTATAGTCTTCGGTTGCAGACAGATTGAGGTTTTCTGCATAACGCAAAGGGATTGCTTTTTCTGCTTCTATTACAGAAGCAGTCTTGCTTCTTCCGCCGCAGGAGGAAAAAAGCAAGACTGAAAGCATCAGGTGAATAAAGAGAGAAAATTGTTTCATTGGTTAGTCAATAAATACGGCTGCTCTAGGACTTACACCACCGCTCTCGAATTTTTCAATAAAAGTACCGTCTTTCTTGAAACGATATATATCTCCGTTAGTATTATAATCGGTAGTACCGACATAAAAATCTCCATTTTCAGGATTGATACTCAACATATAAAAGATACGAGTCTTGAGTTCTTCTGGCATTTGTAAAAAACTAGTTTCTTCTTTTTTGTTGGTTTTAGCATTATAAGAATATAATGTATGGTTGGATGTATTTGTATTATAGTCTGTTTCTGAATAGATAACATATACCACATCATTATATTCAGCCATTAATGTGCCCGGTCCAATTTTTTTGTAGGTTTTGTTTTCTTTGTCATAGATTGCTACAGTATAGTCATAATCAGGGTACGGACCACCATATCCTTGGATGAAAATTTTGTCATTAGCTTCTAGTATCCTATCCGGATTCTGGAAAATTTCCACATGCTCTGCTGTATCAAAAGTCTTGATATCAATGATAGACAAACGATTGTCATATCCGAAACCGGAGTTTACCAGATATAGTTTGCCATCTTCTTCAATAATATGCTCGGGATTTTGTCCTACAGCTACCATCTTTTCAAAAGTTAATGTGTTAGCATCCAAACGGGCTACATTACCACTGCTTAAAGTAACGTAAAGTTTTCCGTCTTCAGCAGCCATATAGCGAGGCTGTCCTTGCTCGTCTGTAAAGCTATAACGCGCTTGTTCTACACAAGCTTCATTCAGTTTGCATACATATTTAGAGCCATACATGGATACATAAATATTATTATTATATTTTATCATATCTTGTCCTGTATCTCCTAGTTTGGCTTCATTTTGCTTATAGAAAATGTCATCTATTACATTGTTTCTTTTATCGGGATCATAGTATGTGATGCCGGCATTGTTCTTTTGATAAGAACCTTCATTCAAAATGTAGACACGATTTTCAGGCAATTCCACCTTCGAACCTTCATCGTTTTTTTTGCTGTCATCGTCATCATCACTACATGAGGTGAATGAAACACCCAGCATTAACATACACAGTGTTCCAAAAAATAAGCTTCTTAGTTTCATAATTAATTTTTAAAAGTTAGACATTTATATTGTTTAAAATCTTAATACTCCCGTTATGCGCCAGGAACGTCCGGGCATGGGATAATATTTGATAACATCATATTGCTTGTCAGTGAGATTGATAACTTCTGCCTGAAGGCGGAGGTGACAGCCTTTCATTGTAAATTCCCGCCATAAAGTGGCTGTGTGTTCTACATAACCGTCTATCTTATTCACCGGTATATTCTGTGCCATATAGTAGCGTTCGCTGACCCCTGTCAGGCTGTAACCCACATTAATCCAAGGAGTTTCGATGGTGGTCGAAGCATTGCCGCTATGCTGAGGCGTATAGGGCAGCTGGTCTTTATAATTCTTGGCATCGGGATTTGTCATATCTATGGCTTTTTGCCAGGAATAATTGCCGCTTAATCCTACGTTTATGTTAGGGCAGACAGGTATGGAAGTAGCCATTGTCGCATCAAGGCCGGTGATATGTACCGTGCCGTAATTCTGCATTTTCCATACATAAGTACTGGGAAAGGCGACTATTTTATCGGTTACTTCATTATAATATCCGTCAAGAGTGATAGAAAGGAAATCGGTAAACGAAAACGGCTTGCCGTTCCAAGTGACACCTATATTGTATTCGCGTGCCTTTTCCGGGCGTAAGGAGGTATTTCCTATGCGTAGATAATAAAGGTCATTGAAGGTAGGTACGCGGAACGTATTCTTATACATTGCGCGGACGTATAATTGTTCTTCTTTCCATGGCTGAATGGAAACGGACAGGGTGGGCGACAGGCGTTTCCGGTCGTCGGGAGTATTCCCTGCTTTTACTTCTTCCGTAATGAAAGTCCCCACCAATGTGCCCGATAGCTTGATACGTCCCCATTGGTAACGTGCATTGAGGGCTGTGAGCGAGGAATATCTCACCGGGTTGGGGCTGTCGTTGATATTGGTGTGAAGGGTATTGATGAATCCATCCTGCGCGAGCGATAATTCCAGACCTTTGACGGGCTGATAAAGCACGGCGGCGGACAGATAATATTCGTCCTGACGGTTGATGTCGGTCTGCTTTCCGTTTTCATACTTCACGTCTGTATCTTCGTATTTGTTCCAAGAATGGTTGAACTTGGCTTGCGCCTGCAAAGTCCATTTGGGGGAGAAGGTTTTCTTATAACGGGCTTGGGTGAAGAAATTCTCGTCCCACAAACGTTCTTCTGCCTTCGGGTTGTATAGAATGACAGCACCGGGCAGTCCGCGTTCGGAATAAAAATAATAGGCTTTCACATCCAGTGTACTTTCGTCATGGAAAGTATGAAACAGATTCGCCTCTCCCTGCCATGTATGAATATCCGAATTGTTTCTTTTCTCTTGAGTGATGTATTTTCCGTTTTCCAATGTGAAGGGATAATTACCGTCGGCACGTATAAAGGAAGCATCGACTGACAGACCGGTGTGTTCTCCCAGCTTCTGCCATCTGCGTATGGATGGGGCTATGTAGCCAAAGGCTCCTCCCCGGATTTGTATTTGTGACAGGGAGGATTTCCCATTTTCGAAGACGGGTTTCTCCGTTTCAATGCTGAGTACTCCTGCCGAAGCATACAGACGGGCCGGTTGCAGCAGATTCTCATCTTGTCCGATTGCCAATGAAAGAGAGGATACATTGTCGAGGGAGAAACGCCCGATATCGATTTGTCCTGCCTGACTGTTGCTGACGACTACTCCATCGTAGCTGACTGCTGTGTGTGCAGCTCCTAAATTGCGGATGGAAACGGTCTTCAGACCGCCTATGCCTCCGTAATCACGGACGTTGGTTCCGGCAAAACGCCTTACGGCATCTGCCATATTCTGTAACCCCAAGTTCTTTATATCTTCCTTGTTGATAAGTTGTACAGGGCTGCCGGTTGTTACTTTGGCAGGCGGACGTCTTGCTGTAACCGTAACTTCATCTATTTTATGCACTTTTCCGGTGATGGAATCTCCTTTCTCCTGTGCCTGTATTTCAAGCGGCAATAGGAGAAAGCTGCAAAGCAGACAAAGCCATAGCTTATAAGCCTGGTTATTTCCTTTCATTTAAAAAAAACATATTAATGAATAAATACCGCATTCTTACCGCTGCTCTTTCCTCGAAAGCGACGGTCGATGACTTTACGTTTTGCAGGTCTTCTGACTTACTCCTGTTTACTTGCCTTCCCACCTTATTATATATACAGGCAGTGGCGTGAGTGGATAAGTAAACCTATCCCCTTATAGAGGTAGATGGAGCTTACAGCAGCGGGACTGTTCAGGACTTGCACCTGATTCCCTTTTCATCCGCTTCCTCGCATCAGTCGGAGGTACGCGGAACAAAACATGGCAAAGATAGTTTGTTTGGATGAATAAGAAAAGGAAAATGATAAAAAATCCTTTTTTTAATTAGTTACAGATTTATTTTCTCCCAGCAAAAGTAGGCGTGTATAACGGTTCTTTTTTTAGTGACAAAACGACTTGATTCTATCTATGTTGAAGATAAAATAGAATAGTATTGAATAAAATAAAACTGATGCTTAACAACATTCAAATATTGATTCGCTTTATTCAATACAATCACTATATTTGTTAAATGGATAATCTTAAAATACGTAATAGATGAAACACTTGAATTTTATTTTAGCCGGTTTATTTTTCCTGTGCGGTCTTTGTTGTCGGGCACAAGTGCTTCCTTTGGAAGAAAATGTGGTGCTGAACACCAAGGAAGGACAAATCAAAGGAAAACTGCTTTTGCCCGGTGGGGTGAAAACCTGTCCGGTGGTGCTTATTATAGCCGGCTCCGGACCTACGGATATGGATGGTAATTCAGCCATTGGCAATTTGAGGAATAATTCGTTGAAGTTTTTGGCGGAAGGCTTGGCGGCAAACGGCATCGCTTCCTTGCGCTTTGACAAGCGGGGGATAGGAACCAGTGCGTCGGCAGGTAAGGAGGAAGCGAAACTTCGTTTTGAAGATTATGTGAATGATGTGACGGGCTGGATTGATTACCTGGCGAAAGAGAAACGTTTTACGACAATCACGGTGGCAGGACATAGCGAAGGGGCGCTGATTGGAATGCTGGCCTGTCAGAACCAGCCGAAGGTGAAAGGCTATATCTCGGTTGCCGGTGCGGGGCGTCCTGCCTACGAGATTATAGAGGCGCAAGTGGCTGCTCAACAGAATCCGGAAGCGGTGCGGAAGGAGGTGGCATCCATTAACGGGTCCTTGAAAAACGGCAAGGAAGTGAGTGACGTGCCGGCTTATCTGCAATCATTGTATCGGGCTTCTGTCCAGCCTTATTTGATTTCCTGGTTCAAGTATAATCCCCGGACGGTGATTGCTTCCGTCAAAGTGCCGGTCCTCATCGTTCAGGGTAAAAATGATATTCAGGTATCGGTGGAGGATGCCGAACTTCTGAAAAAGGGTTGCCCGGCTGCCGAACTGCTTTTGATTGATAAGATGAACCATGTGCTGAAAGATTGTGAATCAAAGGCCGTACAGCAGCAGATGCTTACTTACGGGAATCCTTCTCTGCCGGTGAACAGTACTTTGATAGCTTCTGTCAGTACATTTGTGAAAAAACTGAAATGATATGGGAGAAATAAAGAAACGTTTGCCGTTGAAATGCCCTGCGTGTGTGATGCACCGTTGAGGGAGATTCATTTCGGTCCGGCACCCAATCCTGTCTGGTTGGTGTTATGCGGCAGAGCATCTGATGGTGTGGCTGTTGTGTCGTATGTTGATAAGCCATCTTTACGGATAAAATAAAAAAGAGGATGCCAAAAGTCTTGTTGAAGCTTTGACATCCTCTTCTATGTTATACTGATGCGTTATTTAATCTTTTCTCGAATCTTGCTAAGATAGGCACGCATCCCCGCAGCATCTTTCTTGTTGATGATATCCAACAGCTCATTTAATTCTGTACGGATACCTTCTACCTGTGCAGGGGTGCGGGGATTGAATAAAATTTCCTGCAACAGGTAGTCGTCTTCGTTCAATACTCCTTTGGCTATCTTCATGTGGCGTTTGAAAGTAGTACCGGGAGCATCCTGATGCTTCATCACTGCCGCAAAAACGAAAGTGGAAACAAAAGGGATGGACAGCGAATAAGCCACTGTCTCATCGTGCTCTTCAAAGGTATATTCAAAGATGTTCAGACCAAGGTTTTGGTATAAGTCCTTGAAGAAGATTTTACCCAGATGGTCGCCTTCGCTGATGATGATGGCATTTTCGGTGCTCAGTTTGTCAAGGTTGGCAAATGTGGGACCGAACATGGGGTGGGTAGATACATAACGGAATCCGCATTGGTCATAAAACTCTTTCAGTCCGGTCTTTACCGAGGCAATATCGCTGATGATGCAATCCTTGGGGAGAGCGGGCAATACTTGGTGAAAAGCATCCAGCGTATATTTCACGGTTGCCGCATTGATAACCAGTTCGGGCTTGAATTCTTCAATCTCTTCGAGTGTGGTATATCGGTAGGTGTTGTAAACGAAACGAAGGCGTTTCGGGTCTACATCAAATACAGCGGTTTCGTGCTGGAAGCTCAATACATCGGTAAAGAAGGAGCCCATTTTACCGGCTCCTAAAATTAATATTCTCATCGGTTTACTTATTTATGATTTCCATTTGTTGCCTTACGCTTTCTTCGTGGATGGCTTCGAAAATCTTCTTCATAAACTCGCTGTCCATACCGCATTGTTCGCCCTGCGCACCACGTTTTTCCAAGATTTCATTGTAACGTCCGGCTTGAAGAACGGTGATTCCATGCTCTTTTTTGTAAGTACCGATTTCGCGGGCTACGCGCATTCTTTTTGATAGTTCCTGAATGATATTGTCGTCACATTCGTCAATTTGTTTACGGAGTTGTGCCAGACTTTCGGTAGATTGCGTTTCAGTACGGATCACCAGCAGATTGAGGATATAGTCGAGTACGTCCGGAGTAACTTGTTGGGAAGCATCGCTCCAAGCGCAGTCCGGGTTACAGTGGCTTTCTACGATCAGACCGTCGAAGTTCAAGTCCATCGCCTGTTGGCAAAGTGGAGCTACTAATTCACGTTTTCCACCGATATGGCTCGGATCACAGAAAATCGGAAGATTAGGGATACGGCGGCGCAGTTCGATAGGAATATGCCATTGGGGAAGATTACGGTAGAGCTTCTTGTCATAGCTGCTGAAACCACGGTGGATAGCACCCAGGCGTTTCAAACCAGCGTTGTTGATACGTTCCAGTGCTCCGATCCATAATTCGAGATCCGGGTTCACCGGGTTCTTAACCAATACAGGGATATCAACCCCTTTCAGTGCGTCAGCGATTTC
>ENA-OPAA01000131-OPAA01000131.1-human-gut-metagenome-genome-assembly--contig:-NODE-131-length-51371-cov-12.324148_pt1 | contig 51371 bp, 42 predicted proteins | sample MGYA00241049_ERZ501414 | MGnify/ENA primary metagenome ERZ501414 (study PRJEB25962, sample SAMEA2042520) | human gut metagenome | biome: human gut; feature: human-associated habitat; material: faeces... | reverse complement strand
TTTATAATACACATATGCATAAGCTGGCATTTGATGTGGAGGAAATGAATGAAGAACAGCAGAAGGCAGAGCACACAGATTGGAAAGCGTTTTCCATGATTGTGCACATGAAGGGGACAGAGCGCTCCTATCAGATTGAAGTGGCGCCTCCGGAAGGGAAATCTTATGCAAGCGAGATTGCGCAGAAGTATGGGGTTACATATGAGATGCTGGTGAAATAAGAAAATGAGAAGTTTGATGTAGAACTTTCAGAGTTGGCAGAAAAGCAATATGATAAATAAGTTTTGCAAAGCATAGATATTTATTGGTTTATAGAGTGGCTGGAAGTAGGGTCATCATAGAAGGTATATATCACGAATTACAAGATTATGAAAATTCAATCATGTAAATTAGGGAGGACAGTGTTGAGAGGACACTGTCCTTTTTGTTTTATCTACACTATCGCTAATCACATATCAAAATCCTTGGCTATTCCCGTCACTGACACCACATTTTTTCAGCGTTATTGTATTAAATGTAAGGAGGACATGAATTGTGATGACACCCTATAATATAGGGCATAATATGCAAAACTTAAAATGCAAAGGATAAACTTGTTGACATGATGTGTGATACACAGTATACTATGTTAAACACATAGTGTGTGACACACAATACAGTGCAATAAACACAGTGAATTTAAATAAAGGATACTAGGGAGGAGATTGGATGAATTGTGATGAAATTGTTTCAGGATTAATTTTAGAATTCAGACGGGGCACACTCATCATGGTAGTGTTAGCACAACTAAATAAACCAATGTATGGATATTCATTGGTAAAGGAATTAGAAGGAAAAGGTATTTCAATAGAAGGCAATACATTATATCCTCTGCTGAGAAGACTAGAGAGTCAAGGTCTGCTAAAAAGTGAATGGGAAACTGAGGCAACGAAGCCAAGAAAATATTATATTATCACAGAAGATGGGAAGCTGGTTTATAAAAAAATTAAAGAACACTGGAAAAAATTTTCACAGTCAATCAATGTTTTAATGGAGGAAGAATAAATGGTAAAAAATGATTTGATCGACAGATACATTTATGCAGTTACAAAACATATGAAATCCGCCATGAAAAAAGACGTGGCGGCGGAATTAGAGACGATCATACAAGATATGTTGGAGGAACGATGTGAGGATGTTACTCCAACGGAGCGTGATATCAAAGTTGTTTTAACGGAACTGGGAACCCCGAATGAGTTAGCTTCGAAATATAAAGGTGAAACACAGGATTGTTTGATTGGACAGCCGTATTACAGTTTATATGTGTATGTATTGAAAATTGTGACAGTGTGCATCAGTGGAGGAATGTTACTTGCCCAAATTATGGCAGCATTAACATCGCATACAATCTGGTATATAGCTATCTATAGAACCATCGGTGGGATTTTTGGCGGTATATTGACAGGATTTGCATTTGTGACATTATTATTTGCATTCTTTTATAAAAAAGGAATTAAGGTGGATGGGTTAAATGATGGAATAGATAATTTGCCTCCTGTTCCACAAAAGTCTAATAGGATTTCAAAAGTAGATGCGATTGTAGGAATTGTTTTTTCGGTTATCTTCACTCTTGTATTTCTTGTATGCCCACAGATTTTATGCATTGCATTTGTAAAAAATGGGGTAGTTGTGTATGAACCACTTTTTAATTTAGAATATATCAGACAAACATGGTATTTCATTCTTGCATTTGGAATTTTGGGTGTTACAAGGGACAGTGTGAGACTTATTGATGGCAGCTATACCAAAAGAGTGATGCTTGTTACCATTATTACCAATATTATTGATGGAGTATTAACAAGCATTTGGCTGTTAAATGATAGGATTATGAATAGTGGATTTTTTGATGGTATTGAGCAGTTACTTGGAACGGATGCAGAAGGTATTTCACATGTTTTTATACACTATAATAAGGTATTTCTCTCAATCATCATTTTGGCATTAACAATTAATTGCATTGAGACAGTCGTGAAAGCAGTAAAATACAGTCGACAATAAAGAAAATTGATAAAATTATGTTTTATAAAGATGAATTGTGTTGACACCCTATAATATAGGGTGTAATATGGTTAAAAAGAGAAGGGAAAATTACAAATGACAAGAACTTTTATAGAGGTTCCGTTGTTTTCAAAAAGATGGAAAGAGATTGGATTAGGTGAGGATGAATTACGAGCGCTTCAGATAATGTTACTTAAAGATCCTGTGTCAGGACCTATAATGGAAGGAACTGGTGGAATTCGCAAGGTCAGATTTCCACTCCAGAATAGAGGTAAAAGTGGTAGCGTACGAGTTTGTTATACTGATTTTGCGGAGTATGAAGTAATATATCTGATTACAGCATTCCAAAAAAAGAGTCAGGAAAATCTTACAGAGGAAGAAAAAAGCGTTTTAAAGAAATTAGTTAAATCGTTGAGAGAGGAAGCTGCTAAAAATAGGAGGTGATTTCTATGAGCTCATTATTTGAGGATTTAAAAGAAGGACTCGAGGAAGCTATAGCTTATGAGAAAGGATATGGAGCGGGGAGAGTAAAAACATATATGATTTTGCCGGTCAAAGAGTATAGTGGAAAAGAAATACGTGATATTAGGACAAAGGCGGGGATGACTCAAAGTGTATTTGCTTCATATATGGGGGTTTCAATTAAAACAGTGGAAGCATGGGAAGGTGGTAGAACTCATCCGACAGGACCGGTGTTCAGGCTTTTAGATATTCTTTCTAAAAACGAAGAAATGGAATATATTGTTGCTAAATGAGCATAGAAATGGGTAGTAGATTATCTGTCTGTTTTTATAACATTACATGCAGTAGAATTCTTTTATTATGGCATAATTTGATGTTTGGCATAATTATTCTTGTATGGGGATTGTTATTCTTTTTTGGATGTTTTTCGGATGTGTATTGGATGGTTTTAGTGATTATAATTGTTATACACACAATCAGAGAGTAACGCAAAAGTTCAGAAATGTATATGATTTTTCATTTATAAGAAGGTAGTTTCATGTTCATTAGAGTACAAACTTCAAGCTTGCAAGGTTGAATCCCCTTGTTCATTATATTTAGTTGGAAATGAGAAACAGAATGAGAAAAATAGTAGCAGCTACAGAAGAAAACAAAGAAGAAATTTTAAAATTGTATAAGATACAGCTAGGCAGGGAGTTTTGTCCATGGGATGATTCTTATCCGGGAATGAAGGAGATTGAGTTTGATCTTGGTAGAGAATCTTTGTTTGTAATGATTGATGGGCAGGAGATTAATGCTGATGCCGGAAGCAAAGAGGACAGAATTATCGCAGCGATTTCAATTGATGATGATCCACAGGTGGAGAGGCTTGATTGCTGGAGCCATAAACTGGCACCCGGGGCTGAGCTTTCAAGACTTGCGGTTCATCCAGATTTTCAGAATCAGAAAATCGCTAGACAAATGCTGGTATTTGGGATGGAAGAACTCGCAAGGAGAGGATACAAAAGTGTGCATTTTTTAGTCAACAAGCTCAATGTGAAGGCTCTGCGCTCGTATGCAGTGTTTGGATTTGATACAGTGGGTGAATGCAGCCTGTTTGGGCAGCCGTTTTTGTGCTATGAAAAGAGTCTGTAAAAAAATATGATTTTTTTGAAAAAAGTGCTTGCATTTTTGAAAACAATCTGATATTATATACGAGTCGCGTGAGACAAGCGGCGAAAACAAAATACATGCGGAAGTGTCGGAACTGGCAGACGAGCAAGACTAAGGATCTTGTGATTATTGCAATCGTGTGGGTTCAAGTCCCATCTTCCGCATTGAACAATAAGACAGGGACCAAGCGAAGCGTTTGGTCCCTGTCTTATTGTTCAAAGCCGAAGCGAGCCTTGAACCCATGGTTCAAGGTCTCGCCTCCGGCTCGGTCGGCTCGTGGCATGAGGTCCCCCGGACCTCACTCGCCCCATCTTGCGCAAGACTACGGTCGTGGTAGAGCAGGCCCCATGGGTCCAAGGTCTCCGCTCCGCTTCGGTCGGCGCAGAGCAGACGTCCCCCGGACGTCTTGCAACCCATCTTCCGCAAGGCTTCGGTTGTTGCGGGGCAGGCTCTCTATAATGATAAGACAGGAAAGGAAATATTTTTATGATTAGATTTAATAACGATTATAACCGCGGTGCATTTGATTGCATTTTGAAGGCACTGGCGGATACAAATACAACCAGCTATCCGGGATATGGTGAGGATGAGTGGTGCGATAAGGCTGAGCAGATTATTAATGGGCTTATTGGCAGAGATGATTCCATGATTAAATTTATTCCGGGTGCGACACAGGCAAATTATGTTGTGGTTGCGGCGGCGCTTTCACCGGTGCAGAGCGTGATTGCAGCGGATACGGGACATATCAATTGCCACGAGGCAGCTTCTATTGAGAATACAGGTCATAAAATTCTTGCGCTTCCTAACACGGATGGTAAAATCAGTGCTGCGCAGATTGAGGCGTGTGCCGCAGAGTATTATGACAATGCAAAGCCTGAGTATCTGACAGAGCCAAAGATGGTTTATATTTCATTTCCGACTGAGCAGGGTACTCTTTACACGAAAAGAGAGCTTTGCGATATCAGTGCTGTCTGCAAGAAATACGGCATGTACCTGTTTGTTGATGGTGCGAGAATGGGATATGGACTGGGCTCAGATAAAAATGACCTTACACTTTGTGATTTTGCCATGCTTTCGGATGTTTTTTATATCGGTGGCACAAAGTGTGGTGCGCTCTTTGGCGAAGCGCTGGTTATAAATGCTGAGGATATCAAGTATCGTTTTAAGGCTTATATGAAGCAAAACGGTGCAGTGCTTGCAAAGGGCTGGCTGATGGGCTTGCAGTTTGCCATTATGCTTGAGAATGGCGGTTATTTTGAAAAGACAAAGCGTGCTGATGAGCTTGCCATGCAGATTAAAGGTGCTTTTGAACAGAAAAAGATACCGTTTTGGGTTGAGAGCTTTACAAATCAGCAGTTTGTGATTTTATCGGATGAGCAGAAGAAGACACTTGCCGAGAAGTACTATTTTGAAGAGATGGGAAGAGAGAAGGATGGCACTGTAGTACGATTCTGCACCAGCTGGGCCACAAAACAGGAGGAGGTTGATGCACTGGTTTTAGATATATCAAAGCTGGTGTAGTAACAGATTTATAGTTTTTCGTACATTTCGTATAGTTTTTTAAATTTATGCTTGCATTATTCTAAACTTTTTGGTAGAATAATGCTTGTTCGCAGGAGTGGCGGAATTGGCAGACGCGCAGGCTTCAGGTGCCTGTGGTAGCAATATCGTGTGGGTTCAAGTCCCATCTCCTGCATTAACAGGGAAGTCGGTGAACGGCTTCCTATTTTATTTTGTGCAGATAATTTTGAAAGCCTATTGGCTATTAATGGTCTGTAACCGTTGCCTGCCACACTGAGGGGTACAGCTGTCACAGGAATTTGATTATTATATTGGAGATGGGATTGCAGCGTGAAGAGATTGAATCTATCTTATATTAATGTAATATGTGTGTTTGTTTTGTCCTTTGCTGTTATGGAGTATGTAAATCTTTTGATTGGCAGAGTGGGCGGATTTCCTGTGCTTGCAGGGGTGCTTGTGTCATATTACGCTATGAGATATGGCAGCTTTGCAAGGAAAAATATGGCATGCTACATGGGCATCTATATACTGACATGGTTTATCGGCACGGTAGTGCTCTTTATCTCAAAATACTCAGGCTGGGGCAATATCAAAAAGCTTGGTCCGGCGCAGTATTTCAAGGCACTGTATGGCTCAACCCTGTCAGAGATATGGGGATATTTTTTTGCAATTGTGCTCATGCTGACAGTGATTGTTTCACTTTTTCCGCTTATCGTAATAAAAAACAGGAAAATATATGCACGGTATGTGTTGGGAAATACGCTTTTTTGGACGATAATACTCATACCGCTTAGGTTTATAGATAAGAAATTTGTCAATCACAAGGTGATGTGGCAGGCCGGCTGTATGATGGCCTTTGCTGTGTTTTTGCTTGTGCTGGAGCTTTTTGTTGTATATAGACTGGTAAAATACAGGTATTGCGATGAGCATGCAGACAGGAAAGTGCGCATTCACAGACGCAGGGTTCGAAGGAAAACATTAAAAGCTGTAATAGTCATTGTGCCGGTCGTTGTCATTGCAGTTATTGTTGTTTACACATATTTCATGTCGCCTTCAAACGAGCCGGCTGAGTATGAAAAGGTCGCAAGCTGTATCACAAATGATGACAGGCTTGGGCCTATGGTTTATGACAGTCAGGTGTATATTCCGATAACCATAGAGCTTGACTATGCAGGGACCGGCAGTCCGCTTGGCTATATTGTATACAAGGATCAGGACTATGGCAGCAGGTACTATGAGCTTGCAGCTTCAAACCTCTTATATATGAATAAGAACGGTGACGATACATATTTACAGATGGCGGGCAACGCATCAAATTCATACAAGAAGCTGTCTGTAGTTGAAAAAAGCAATTCATGGAAGGACTGCAGCGTTTTTCTCATGTGGGATGAGGAGTGGCAGTCAGAGTCGCGCTACAGCAAGGATGTCACAGGCTATACGGAGTGCGATGAGGATTTCATAAAAAGTCTTGAGGATACCTTTGGTGCAGTGAAAATAAATCCGGCAGACTTCAAGGGCTATGATGCCTATTTTACAATAGAGGGCTACAAATCCATGAAGGATGCCATAGAGAGTGACAGTCATGTGGGCACCTGGGTGGGCTGCATACTGGCAAAAGACGATAAATTTTACTATGGCAGCTACGACAATGAAATCACAGGCGGACAGCTTCAGATGCTGCGCCATGTGCTCGGCGGTAATTGATATAGCATTTAATTTTTGCCGAAAGAAAATTAAAGTAAAAAGAAATAAAAAAAGGATTTTTAAAAATCACGTCGAATAATAACTAGTGTAGAGCATAATTAGAGGAATGTAACGCTATTTGTTACATTTGTGTGTGAATAGCAGCAGAACATAACGACTGTGACAGCGAGGAGGCAGATAAATGACTATTCGCGAGCAGATAGAAAAACGTGAGCAGGAAATACTTAGTCCGTTCGCATGCCTGAGTATCAACTCAAGAGGCAGGGACTATGATGAGCCGCAGTGCGATATCAGGCCTGTTTTTCAGCGGGACAGGGACCGGATACTGCATAGCAAGGCATTCAGGCGTCTGAAAAATAAGACACAGGTGTTTCTTACGCCAAAGGGCGACCATTACCGCACACGTATGTCGCATACGCTTGAGGTGTCGCAGAATGCCAGGACAATAGCCAAGGCACTGAGACTGAATGAGGATCTGGTGGAGGCTATAGCGCTGGGACACGATCTGGGGCATACACCGTTTGGACATGCGGGTGAGCGCATCCTCAATGAGATTTACGAGGGTGGCTTTAAGCATAATGAGCAGAGTGTGCGCATAGTGGAGAAACTCGAAAAGGACGGAGCAGGACTCAATCTGACCTGGGAGGTCAGAGATGGTATGCTAAATCATCAGACCTCGCTCATGCCACACACCTTAGAGGGCAAAATAGTCAGGCTTTCAGACAAGATAGCCTACATAAATTCAGACTTTGATGATGCAATCCGCGCACAGCTTCTGTGCGAGGATGATATACCGCTTGAGATAAGAAACACGCTTGGACACAGCACCAAGGCCAGGCTCAATCATATGGTGCACAATATCATCACAAACAGCATGGGAAAGGATGATATATGCATGTCAAAAGAGTCCGCGCAGGCAATGCAGGATTTACGTAAATTCATGTTCGCAAACCTCTATAACAATCCAGTCGCAAAAAGCGAGGAGAAAAAGGCCAAGGCGATGCTCAAGCAGCTTTATTTCTATTATATGGAGCATATAGAGGAGCTGCCGCAGAAGTATCTCGCCATGCTAGGGCAGGGTGATGACAAGGGGCGCATCATATGCGACTATATATCAGGCATGACAGACCAGTATGCCACCACGAAGTTCCACGAGTATTTCGTACCGGTAGCCTGGGAAATAGATGGTTACTGATAATTTGAACAGACTCTTAGCAGCGTAGCGTTAGCCGGGTGTAAGAGCTAAGTGCCGCACTGCAGACGCGCTCGCCGGGCGACACAAATGACAACAAAGATGAACAGTAAGGGGATGATAAAATGCCGTACTACTCTGACGAGCTTATAGAGGAGGTACGTTCGCGAAATGACATAGTTGATGTTATAGGAAGCTACGTGCATCTTCAGAAAAAGGGAAGTACCTATTTTGGATTATGCCCATTCCATAACGAAAAGACAGGATCCTTTTCTGTCTCACCGAATAAGCAGATGTACTATTGCTTCGGCTGTGGAGCCGGAGGCAATGTATTTACATTTCTCATGCAGTATGAGAACTTTACCTTCCCTGAGGCCATGCAGGAGCTTGCAGACCGTGTGGGAATTGAGCTTCCCAAGCAGGAGATGACCTCAGCACAAAGGAGGGAGGCAGACAGGCGTACACAGCTGCTTGAGATAAATAAAGAGGCTGCGAAGTATTTTTATATGCTGCTTCGTGGACCGAGAGGACAAAGGGCGCATGAGTATTTCAAAAAGAGAGAGCTGTCCGATGAGACAATGCAGAAGTTCGGGCTTGGTTACTCGGACCAGTACAGTGATGATCTGTACAAGTATCTGCGCAGCAAGGGCTATGATGATGAGATACTTAAGGAGACAGGTCTTGTGACGATAGATGAGGTCAGAGGCGGGCACGATAAGTTCTGGAATCGTGCGATGTTTCCGATTATGGATGTGCATAACCGTGTCATAGGCTTTGGAGGCCGAGTGATGGGTGACGGAGAACCAAAGTATTTAAACTCTCCGGAGACAAAGATATTTGATAAGAGCCGTAATCTTTACGGGCTTAATATAGCAAGGAGCACGAGGAAAAACCAGCTCCTTTTGTGTGAGGGCTACATGGATGTCATAGCACTGCATCAGGCAGGCTTTGACAATGCGGTGGCGTCGCTTGGCACGGCGCTCACGAGCGGACATGCTTCACTATTAAAGAGATACACCAATGAGGTATATCTGACATATGACAGTGATGGCGCCGGGGTAAAGGCAGCGCTGCGTGCTATTCCGATACTCAAGGAGGTAGGCATCACAACAAAGGTCATTAACATGCGGCCGTACAAGGACCCGGATGAGTTTATCAAGGCGCTTGGCGCACAGGAGTATGAGGAGCGTATCAAAAAGGCTGAAAACAGCTTTATGTTTCAGATACGGATCATGCAGGCAGGCTATGATATGGACGATCCCGAGTCAAAAACCGCATTTTATAATGAAATCGCAAAGAAGCTGCTTGGTTTTACCGAGGAGCTTGAGCGGACAAACTATACGCAGGCAGTGTCCAGAGAGTACAGCATACCATACGACGACTTAAGAAAGCTCGTAAACAGTATGGCAATGAAGGGCGGTATCGTAAAGCCACAGACCAAGCTTAAAAGTGGAATCAATGAGAAAAATAAAAAGGAGGATGGCATGAAGCAGTCGCAGAAGCTTCTCCTCACATGGCTCATAGAGGATAATTCACTTTTTGACAGGATAAAGGGGCGTATCAGTGCAGATGACTTTACCGAAGAGCTGTACCACAAGGTGGCTAAGGAGGTTTTTTCACAGTACGAGACCATGCATACAGTAAATCCGGCCAGGATAGTAAGCATGTTTACCGATGAGGACGAACAGCGTGAGGTGGCAGGGCTTTTCAATGCCACAATCCATCAGGTGGAGGGCAAAAATGACAAGGCAACCGCACTCAGGGAAACCGTTGTCCGCATCAAGCAAAACAGCATAGACTACCGCTCAAAGCATCTGGCACCTACAGATATGGAGGGCATGATGAGGATTATTGAGGATAAGCGTGCACTCGAAGAATTGCAAAAAATACCAGAATAAAGAGGAAAATAAAATGGCAAAGAAAAAGGAACAAAAAGACATGGCACAGGAGCAGGAGCAGAAACTGAAATTCCAGCAGAAGCTTATTGAGATTCTTGAGCTTGGAAAAAAGAAAAAGAATATGCTCGAATATCAGGAAATTGCAGATTTTTTCAAGGACTTAAATCTGGATCCGGAGAAGTTTGAGATGGTAATTGATTATCTCGAGCAAAACGGCATAGACGTGCTTAAAATCAGCAATGATGATGACGTGGATGATGATATCATACTCGACGATGAGGATGAGGTAGAGGTTGAAAAGATTGACCTCTCAGTACCGGAGGGAGTCAGCGTCGAGGATCCTGTCCGTATGTATCTTAAGGAAATCGGTAAGGTACCTCTTCTCTCAGCAGATGAGGAGATTGAGCTCGCCCAGAATATGGAGGACGGAGCGGTAGCAATCGAGAAGATTAATGTACTAAAGGGCCGCCTTGATGGTGCATCGGAGGAAAAGGCTGAGATAAAGGAAGAAATAAAGACACTGCAGAGGGATGTGGACAAGGGAGCAGATGCCAAAAAGCGTCTTGCAGAAGCAAATCTGCGTCTTGTTGTCAGCATCGCAAAGAGATATGTGGGAAGAGGAATGCTTTTCCTTGACCTGATTCAGGAAGGAAACCTAGGTCTTATCAAGGCAGTTGAGAAGTTCGACTACAAGAAGGGCTACAAATTCTCTACATATGCCACATGGTGGATTCGCCAGGCTATCACAAGAGCCATAGCTGATCAGGCCAGAACAATCCGTATTCCTGTGCATATGGTTGAGACAATCAACAAGCTCATCCGTGTGTCAAGACAGCTCCTTCAGGAGCTTGGCAGAGAGCCTTCACCGGAGGAAATTGCCAAGGAGATGAACATGCCGGTAGAGCGTGTGCGTGAGATACTTAAGATATCACAGGAGCCTGTTTCACTTGAGACTCCAATCGGTGAGGAGGAGGATTCACATCTTGGTGATTTCATCAAGGATGATAATGTACCGGTTCCTGCTGATGCGGCAGCATTCACACTCCTTAAGGAGCAGCTTGAGGAGGTGCTTGGCACTCTTACAGAGAGGGAGCAGAAGGTACTCACACTCCGCTTTGGCTTAGAGGACGGCAGAGCCAGAACACTTGAAGAAGTAGGTAAGGAGTTCAACGTCACTCGTGAGCGTATCCGACAGATTGAGGCAAAGGCGCTAAGAAAGCTTCGTCATCCAAGCAGAAGTAGAAAGCTTAAGGACTACTTAGAGTAAGATGATTAGGCTATCCAGAAGAATGAAGGCAGTGGCATCAATGGTCACGGCCGGCTACACGCTGTGTGATGTGGGAACCGACCATGGCTATGTGCCTATTGCCCTGGTGCAGGGTAATATAATACCGAAAGCAATTGCTGTTGATATAAATAAGGGACCGCTTGAGCGCGCCAATGAGCATATAAGGGCAAACGGTCTGACAGAGCGGATTACCACAAGGCTTTCCAATGGGCTTGAAGCGATACACGACGGAGAGGTTGACTCTATTGTCATAGCAGGAATGGGAGGAGAGCTTGTTATTCACATTTTAACCGCAGGGGAGACAGTGTGCAGGTCGGCAAAGGAGCTGATTCTGCAGCCACAGTCGGAAGTGAGCAAAGTCCGTGAATATGTAAGGAACACAGGCTATAAGATAGTTGATGAGGATATGATTTTGGAGGACGGAAAATACTATCCGATGTTCAGATGTGTGCCGTGTGCGGACAATTCCGCATGGGACAATATGGACGAGACGACGGTTACTGTATGCGATTTGTACGGACCTGTACTTATCAAAAACGGTAATCCGGTGCTTCGGAAGTTTCTTGTCAGGGAACACCACAAGCTGGCTGCCATCATGCAGCAGCTAAGGACACAGGAGATGAGTGATTCCATCATGGACAGAATCGAGCAGATAAACGAGATGATGGCATACAATGAGGCAGCATATTCGACTATGGGGGCAATAAGAAATGCAGGAATATAGTGTGAAGGTGACCTTGCCGGATGGACAGGTCATGGCAGTGACAGCATCAGAAAGTGATACTTTAGAAGCCGTAGCAGACAGATTCAAGGATTATTATGAGGATGACATAATCCTTGGAATTGTAAACGGCAGGCTTCGTGAACTGAATAAGAAAATAAAAAGTGACTGTGAGCTTAGCTTTGTGACGACAGCTGACAGGGATGGCAGGCGTACATACAGAAGAAGTGTTGTGCTGCTTTTGCAGAGGGCTATATACGATGTATATGGCAGCATGACACAGCTTCATGTGATGCATTCGCTCGGAGAAGGCTATTATTGTCAGCTTGAGAAAGCAGTGGAGTGTGCAGATAGCCAACAGGAAAAATATAATGAAGATACAGACTTACAAGGCAGCAGAGAAAACAGTGAGAAAAGCGTGACAGAGCATGATATTGACAGGATAGTATGCAGCATGTACTCATTTGTGGAAAAAGACCTCCCAATTACCAAGCACAGTGCAAAAACACAGTATGCGGAGCAGCTTTTCAAGGAAAAAGGGCTGCATGATAAGGAGAGGCTATTGCACTACAGGAGAAGCTCCAGAGTCAATCTCTATGAGCTGGATGGTGTGGTGGATTATTTCTACGGATTTATGGCACCATCGACAGGCATGCTCAAATACTTTGATGTAGTGCCGTATGAGAGTGGCTTCGTGCTTCTTTTTCCGGGGGCTCACAGCAGGAGCGTTGAGCCGCTTGTGACATCAAATAAGCTGTTTCACACGCTGGATGATTCCAGGGAATGGAGCAAGATGCTTGGAATAGGCACGATAGGCTCACTAAATGATGCGATTGCAGCAGGCAGGGGACAGGAAATCATGCTGCTTCAGGAGGCACTGATGGAGCAGAAGATAGGAAATCTTGCAGCGCAGATTGCTTCGGATGACAAAAAGAAATTTGTCATGATAGCAGGTCCTTCATCATCAGGCAAGACATCGTTTGCCAACAGACTGTCAATCCAGCTTATCGCAAAGGGCAGAAAGCCACATCCGTTAAGTCTGGATGACTACTATGTGGACAGGGAGCTTTGCCCGAAGAATCCGGACGGAAGCTTTGATTTTGAGTGCCTTGAATCTATTGATGTAAAGCTGTTCAATGAGGATATGAACAGGCTTCTTAAAGGAGAGGCTGTTGATATGCCTTCCTTCAATTTCAAGACAGGAAAAAGAGAGTACCGCGGAAGAAAGCTGACGTTGGGAGCTGATGATATACTTGTCATAGAAGGAATCCACGGTCTAAATGACAGGCTTTCACAGCTTATCCCGCCTGAGCACAAGTTCAAAATCTATATTTCAGCGCTTACACAGCTCAATATTGACGAGCACAATCCTCTTTCCACCACAGATGAAAGACTTATACGCCGGATTGTGCGTGATGCGCGTACACGAGGTACCAATGCCATGGAGACCATCGCTATGTGGCCGTCTGTCAGAAAGGGTGAAAGGGAGAATATCTTTCCTTTCCAGGAACAGGCTGATGTGATGTTCAACTCTGCACTTGTGTATGAGCTTGCGGTACTCAAGGTGTATGCGGAGCCGTTGCTTTTTGGCATAGAAAGAGACTGCCCGGAGTATCTCGAGGCAAAGAGGCTGCTTAAGCTCTTAGACTACTTTCTTCCGATGCCGGCTGACGGCATACCAAACAATTCACTGCTTCGTGAGTTTGTAGGAGGAAGCTGCTTTAATGTTTAAAACTAAAAAATCCCGCATTCCGGCTGTGTATAGAATACTGCTTGTGGCAATTGCAGTCATGGCTATTGGCGGTATTGCCGTAAATTGTTATGTGGGAAATTATTATCGTGCAGATTCAATTGCGGAGGCTGCAATCGATTCAGACAGAGAGGTTTCTGTTACCATAGAAAAGAAGGACAAGCGTATACAGGCCACCCAGTACGACTTAAGAAATAAGAATTATACGATAACCTTTGCACCGCAGGATAAGGAAAAAGCCACAAAGGCATTGATTTTTTATCCGGGAGGCAGGGTACAGTATACGGCGTATGCGCCGCTGATGCATGAGCTTGCAAAGAATAATTTCGTGTGCATACTTGTACATATGCCGGGCAACCTCGCAGTATTGGACCAGAATGCAGCAGACGGTATCATTGAAAAATACAAGGAAATATACCCATCCATACAGGAATGGTACATGGGAGGCCACTCCTTAGGCGGAGCCATGGCTGCAGAATATGTGTCAAAGCATGTAGATGAGTTTGACGGACTATATCTTTTTGCAGCATATTCGACCGCTGACCTGTCGGATTCAGATCTGAGGGTTTTTAGCGTGTACGGTTCAGAGGATGGTGTGCTTGATATGGACAAATACCGCAAATACCGCTCAAACCTGCCGGAGGATACATATGAGTATGTCATTGATGGCGGGTGCCATTCTTATTTTGGAAGCTATGGTCTGCAAAAGGGAGACGGTACACCTGATGTGGCTTTCGAGGAGCAGATAGAGATGACGGTAGACTTTATTACATACAACAGCAAATAATAATTACCGGTAGACTGCATCATATACAACAGCAAATGATAGTTACCGGGAAATAACAAAATGCAACTGAGATATCTCAGTTGCATTTTTAATGGTGCACCTTGCGGCGCACGTTACTAATAAGTTATTTTACGAAACGCCAATAGGCTTTAGATTATTAAAATACGCAGGACGATAAGCCGGGTTATGTCGTTGAGTGATCATCTATCTAGGACGCCTGTTGCCAGACGCCTCAAGCGACCTACCTAAAGCTGGCGGGCCACGTCAAAGCTTTGTTTCGGTCTTGCTTCGGATGGGGTTTACATGTGCCCTCCCTGTTACCAGTGAGGCGGTAGTCTCTTACACTGCCATTCCACCCTTACCACAAAAGTGGCGGTATATTTCTGTTGCACTGTCCTTAGAGTTTCCTCCACCGGCCGTTAACCGGCATCCTGCCCTATGAAGCCCGGACTTTCCTCACCTGCGGTCTTTCGACACCTGCAGCCGCGATCACCTGTCCTGCATATTTATTTAATATACCAAGCATTTTTCCAAAAATCAAGCCCTTTTACCAACTTTAATAAACGAAATATAAAATGTTTCTTAAAAGACGATAGGTCTATTGACGGTTTTTATCTTCAATATTATCTTAATAATGTAAAGAACGATTTAAAACCTCAAATTCATAGCGTGGACACTGTATGAGGTAAGAATTTGGCTATAATGAAAATATAGGGCGAGGCGGTAATATGAGAGAAAAATTTATCAGATTTATGAATGGAAGAAACGGGATGGACGAGCTTGCAAGGGCTGAGTCATGGGTAGTAATGATATTACTTGTGGTTTCAATATTTACAAGGTCGGCGATACTTGATATACTGGCTATAGGACTGATGATACATATGTATTTTCGTGTATTTTCGAGAAATGTAAACAAGCGCTATGCAGAGAATCAGAAGTTTTTAAATGCCAGGTATGAGTGGACCGTAAAGGCAGAGCGCAGGAAAAAGCGCTTTGCACAGAGGAAGCAGTACAAGTTCTTCAAGTGTCCTATGTGCAAGCAGGAGGTCAGGGTGCCAAGAGGACATGGAAAGATCTGTATAACCTGTCCGAAGTGCCGGGAGCAGTTCGTGAGACGCAGCTAGTACATCGAATAATAAGTAACCAGCCATATGACTTGCCTGATTTCCCATCTGCGGCGTTGTAGTCAATCGACGTAGCCACCGCTACGCCTCATTCCTCCGCCTTGCAGATGAAAATTCATTCTGCGTCATATAGCCAGAAACTTATTTTTCGATGTACTGGTACGTCAATATATATACCTGTACATAAGAGCATGGAGAAGAGAAATGTTTGGATATATAACTGTCAATAAGGACACCTTGTCCGAGGAAAATAAAAAAATATATCAAAGCTATTATTGTGGGCTGTGCCAGACAATGAAGTCGCAGTATGGCAGGCGTGCACAGATGGCACTAAACTATGACATGACTTTTCTCATAGTGCTTCTGACAGGCTTGTATGAGCCGGATAGTGTAACGCGGGATGGATTTGTATGCAGCGTGCACCCTACGAAGAAGCGTACACTTCGCACCAATGAGATTACAGAGTATGCTGCAGCCATGAACATCCTGCTTGCATACTACAATCTGATAGATGACTGGAAGGATGACAAGAGCCTGACGAAGAAGACATACGCAGAGATGCTGAAAAAGGACTTTGAGAAGGCAAAAAAAGGCTATCCGATACAGGCTAAGGCGATAGAGGACTACATTGCAAGGCTTGCAGAGTGCGAGAAGAGCAATGATACCAATATTGATGCAGTTGCAGGGCTGACAGGAGAGATGCTCGGCATACTTTTTGCGTGGAAGCAGGATGAGTGGCAGAAGGATTTGAAGGAATTTGGCTGCTATATGGGCAAATTTATTTATATAATGGATGCGTATGAGGATATTGGGGATGATGTGAAAAAAAAGTCATATAATCCACTTATACAGCTTATGCATTGCTGCAATAATGATCAGGAAAAATTTGACAAATCCTGTCGGCTTATGATGACATCTATGCTTTCAGAGGCAGCAAAAATATTTGAGAGGTTGCCAATTCTCTTACATGCGGATATAATCAGAAATGTTCTATACTCCGGTGTGTGGAGCAAGTATGAGTATATTCAGATGAAGAAAAGGAAGAAACATAAATGATAGATCCATATCAGGTGCTCGGTGTCAGCCGCAGTGCAAGTGACGATGAAATAAAAAAGGCCTACAGGAGCTTAAGCAGAAAATATCATCCTGATGCCAATATCAACAATCCTAACAAGGATCAGGCTGAGGAGAAGTTTAAGCAGGTGCAGCAGGCATATGACCAGATAATGAAGGAAAAGCAGTCCGGTGCTGCCGGAGCCGGTGGATATGGCAGTGCAGGAAGCAGCAGCTCATACGGCGGCAGCTCCTATGGTGGAGCATATGGTGGTGGACCGGGAGCAGGTGATCCATTTGGAGCAGGTGGACCGTTTGGTGGTTTCTATGGCCGCTATACCTACAATAATGCAGGCAGCAGTGCACAGGATGACAATCCAAAGGTGCGTGCAGCAGGCAATTTCATCAGCAACGGCTACTACAATGAGGCACTGAAGGTGCTTGAGGAGGTACCTTTTGCTGAGAGACGCGGAAGGTGGTACTACTACAGTGCTATCGCAAACCAAAAGCTCGGCAACACAGCGACAGCCATAGAACACATACAGCGAGCAGTGTCGCTTGAGCCAAACAACATGCAGTACCGCCAGTTTATGCAGATAATTGAAAATGGTGGCTCGTGGTATTCGGATATGGGAGACATATACGGACGCCCTAGTGGCAGGGGCAGCGAGTGCTGCAGCCTGCTAGCCACATTTCTTTGCTGGCAGATGTTCTGCTGCTAGATGTCAAGCTTTTCTGATGTTACAGATGGAAATTCATGCAAATTATTGGGCTGGTTATTTGAAGAACGATGGACGGCTATATTAATCTGTGAATTATTCTGAATAGTTACCTGAAAAATAAAAGGGGATGTGAAAAAACTCGATTGATTTTTTTCACATCCCCTTTTATTTATGGACATAAGTAACTATTCAGATCCACACATATATGAGCAAAATCAGCTGCGCAGCAACGGCTGTATTATTCCATAGAATCCGGAATACCATCATGATCCAAATCTGCCATGTCTGCTCCGTGCGCACCGATATCCACAGTGTTTAAGGTGCGTCTTTTAAGTCTTGCGGCCTCAGACTGCTTGAGCAGATAGCTCTTTATCTCGCGTGAGTGCTTTACGTGAACGAGCTTAAGCTCAGGGTTTGTGACGTCGCCTGTGTAGCAGACTATGGTGCCGAGCTTAAAAATGCGCTCCATCAGTGATGTGGTGAGCTTTACATCAGCTACTTTATACATGTAGCAGTCATCCTCTGTGGTGCTCAAGAGTCCGGACTCTACAGTGATAAAGGACGGTGTGACGGTATATTTTGTGAAAGTCCACGGCAGACCGAGAAACAGCAGTCTCTTTCTTTCCTTAAAGATTACGGCATCGTCATCATCGATTGCGCCGGCTGTGGTGTTTTTGATTTGTGATTCATTTACAGACATATTATTCTCCTTTTTGATGTTGAAATTGTCGTAATTGTATGAAAACTTCAATACAATTGCTAAACGTTCAGAACAGTTATATTCTGTCATATATTTTACAACAAAAAAGTGTAAAAGCCAACTTGAATATTGCGCTAAGTTATTATATGATAGAAAAAATGTAATAAAAATTGTTACGCGAAAAAGAATGGAGGCAAATTATGCGTCACTTAATGAGTCCGTTGGATTTTTCTGTAGAAGAGTTGGACAAGCTTCTGGATCTTGCAAATGATATAGAGGCTCATCCTGAGAAATATGCACACAAGTGCGATGGAAAGAAGCTTGCAACCTGTTTTTATGAGCCAAGCACGAGAACCAGGCTTAGCTTTGAGGCTGCCATGCTTAATTTGGGAGGCTCGGTGTTAGGTTTTCACAGTGCTGATTCGTCATCTGCGTCAAAGGGCGAGAGCGTTTCAGATACTATCAGGGTTATTTCCTGCTATGCGGATATCTGTGCCATGCGTCATCCTAAGGAGGGTGCACCGCTTGTGGCTTCAGAGAAATCGCGTATCCCTGTAATCAATGCAGGCGATGGAGGTCATCAGCATCCTACCCAGACACTTGCTGATCTTCTTACAATCCGTTCCATCAAGGGCAGATTGAATAATATCACAATCGGCTTTTGCGGAGATTTAAAGTTTGGACGTACAGTGCATTCACTGATCAATGCACTTATCAGATATGACAATGTGAGGATTGTGCTTATCTCGCCTGAGGAGCTTAAGGTGCCTGACTATGTGCGCGATGATGTGCTTCGTGCCAACAATATCGAGTTCAAGGAGGTAGAAAAGCTCGAGGATGCCATGGGAGAGCTTGATGTGCTCTACATGACACGTGTCCAGAAGGAGCGTTTCTTCAATGAGGAGGACTATGTGCGCCTGAAGGATTTCTACATTCTGACAAAGGAGAAGATGGAGCTTGCAAAGGATGATATGATTGTACTTCATCCGCTCCCACGTGTGAATGAGATTTCTGTTGATGTGGATGATGACCCGAGAGCATGCTATTTCAGGCAGGCACAGTATGCGGTTTACGTGCGTATGGCGCTTATTCTGACATTGCTTGGACTGGCTGAGGACTAAAGGAGGATAATATGCTGAATATTAGTGGAATACATGAGGGCTTTGTGCTCGATCATATCAAGGCAGGTATGAGTCTTCAGATTTACAGGGATTTAAAGCTTGACAAGCTCGACTGCACAGTTGCAATCATAAAGAATGCAAAGAGCAGCAAGATGGGCAAGAAGGATATCATCAAGGTAGAGTGTCCGATAGAGTCATTAGACCTCGATATCCTTGGATTTATCGACCACAATATCACTGTAAATGTGATAAAGGGTGACAAGATTGTGGACAAGATGGAGCTTAAGCTGCCTCATCAGGTGAAAAATGTCATCAAGTGCAAAAATCCAAGATGCATCACTTCAATTGAGCAGGAGCTTGACCAGATTTTCGTGCTTTCCGATGAGAAAAACGAAATCTACCGCTGCAAGTACTGCGAGGAGAAATACGAAGGAGTTAAATAGTATCAGTTATGTATGCCAACGTGATTGTGGATATATCCCACGAAAAACTGGATAAGACATTTCAGTACAGCATCCCGGATGAGATTTTATGCGACATCCGTCCGGGTGTGTGCGTGGATATTCCATTTGGCAGCCGCACTATCACAGGCTATGTGATTGAGGTCACGGATAAGCCTGAGTACGACCCGGCAAGGACAAAGCCTCTTATCGGGATAAAGGCAGACTCTGTGGCTGTGGAGGCAAAGCTCATCGCACTTGCGGCATGGATACGGCGCAATTACGGCTCTACCATGAATCAGGCACTTAAGACTGTTATACCTGTAAAGAAGCAGGCTAAGGAGCAGGTGAGCCGCAGTATTGCACTGAAAATAGACAAGGTAAAGGCAAGGGCGCAGCTTGCGCTTTGCGAGGCAAAAAAACAAAAGGCAAAGGCCAGGCTTTTTCGTGCGCTGATTGATGCTGATGATGGGGCGCGCCTTGAGTATTCCTTTGTGACAGGCAAGCTGTCGGTGTCGGCTGCCACTATAAGAGCGCTTGAGCAGAGTGGCTTTATCGAGGTCATCACACAGAGCGGCTACAGAAATCCTGTGGAGCATATGAGTGTGGACACCTATGATAAGGTACTGAATGCTGCGCAGCAGAGTGTGGTTGATGCGATAGAAGGCGACATTGCAGCTGGCCTTAGAAATACTTATCTGATTAAGGGTGTCACCGGAAGCGGCAAGACAGAGGTGTACATGGAGCTTATCGCACACTGTATACAGTCCGGGCGTCAGGCGATTGTGCTGATTCCCGAGATTGCCCTCACTTACCAGACAGTGATGCGTTTTTTTGCCAGATTTGGGAACAGGGTTTCGATAATCAATTCAAGACTTTCAAATGGTGAGCGTTATGACCAGTTTGAGAGAGCTAAGAATGGTGATATTGACATCATGATTGGCCCGCGGTCGGCGCTGTTCACACCTTTTTCAAATTTAGGACTTATCATAATAGATGAAGAGCACGAGAATTCATACAAGAGCGAGTCGGTGCCGCGCTATCATGCCAGGGAGGTGGCGATAGAGTACGCGCGCATGTCCGATGCCATTGTGGTACTTGGCTCTGCAACACCGTCGGTGGATAGCTATTACAAGGCAAAGACAGGTGTTTACAGGCTTTTGGAGCTGGATAAGCGTGTGGATGACAGACCTCTTCCAAAGTGTGAGGTTGTCGATTTGAGGCAGGAGCTTCGTGAGGGAAACCGCTCGATTCTTTCCACCAGGCTTCAGGAGCTCATGGAGGAGAGGCTTCTAAATGGCCAGCAGACCATGCTTTTTTTAAATAGAAGGGGCAAATCGGCATTTATGTCGTGCAGAGCGTGCGGTTTTGTGGTAAAATGTCCTCATTGCGATGTATCACTCAGTGAACATAGCGGCGGAGTGATGGTCTGTCACTACTGCGGCTACAGACAGCCGGTGCCTAAGGTGTGTCCGAGCTGTGGCTCGAAGTACATTAGCGGCTTTAAGGCCGGCACACAGAAGATAGAAGCGATGGTGGCAAAGCGTTTTCCACAGGCGCGTATACTGCGCATGGATTATGACACCACGAGGGCGAAGGATGCGTATGAGAAGATTTTGCAGGCATTTTCCAATCATGAGGCCGATATACTTATCGGTACGCAGATGATTGTAAAGGGGCATGATTTTTCAAATGTCACGCTGGTTGGTGTGCTGGCGGCGGATATGTCACTGCATGTGAATGATTTTCATGCGGCGGAGCGCACCTTTGCTCTGCTGACCCAGGCGGCAGGGCGCGCCGGCAGAGGAAAGCTGCCCGGCAATGTGGTTATCCAGACCTACGACCCTGACCACTATGCCATCCGGACTGCCAAAGAGCAGGATTATGAGGCTTTTTACGATAAGGAGATAGAGTACAGGAGGCTTATGAACTATCCACCTGTATGGAATATGCTTTTAGTCCATGTCACATCACCTGATGAGAGTGAGTGCAGCAGCATGGCACAGCAAGTGTACGATATAGCGTCGCAGATGATATCGCATACAGATGAAAATCAAAGCCCTGATGATAGGCATCTGATTCAGCTCATCGGTCCTGCGGATGCGACCATCGCCAAGGTAAATGACATATACCGCAAGGTGATTTACATGAAGACATCTGACTATGCGGCGCTCATTTCCATAAAGGATGGCATAGAGCAGGCGGTGAAAGCTGATACGGCAATGAAAAATGCTAATATCTCATTTGATTTCAATCCGATGAGTGGATTTTGATAGATATAGAAGGAGGCAATTATGGCACTTAGAACTATTAGAGTGGAGGGAGACCCTGTACTTGGCAAGGTCTGCAGAGAGGTTACGGAGGTGACTCCAAAGATAGTAACACTTATTGATGATATGCTTGAGACTATGTATGAGGCTAATGGTGTAGGACTTGCCGCACCACAGGTTGGCATATTAAAGAGGATCGTTGTTATCGATGTGGGCGAGGGTCCAATCGTGATGATTAATCCTGAAATTATCGAGTCTGACGGAGAGCAGACCGGCGATGAGGGCTGTCTTTCAGTACCGGGAAAGGCCGGACAGGTGACCCGCCCGAATTATGTAAAGGCTCGCTTCATGGGCGAGGATATGAATGAGTATGAGATAGAGGGAGAAGAGCTTTTGGCCAGATGTATCTGCCACGAGCTTGACCATCTCGACGGACATCTCTATGTGGAGAAGGTTGAGGGCGCACTTCACGATGTGACATATGAGGATACACAGGAGTAATCATTAGGATGACATTTGTTATCTGAGCTTGGAAAATATCTGGGAGGCAGTAAGATGAGAGTAATTTTCATGGGAACACCGGACTTTTCGGTGGGAACACTTGAGGCAATTATAGAGGCAGGGCACGAGGTGGCACTGGTTGTCACACAGCCCGACAAGCCAAAGGGCCGCGGCAAGACAATGCAGTATACACCGGTCAAGGAGTGTGCGCTTTCGCACGGTATTGAGGTATTCCAGCCGGTTAAAATAAGAGAGACTGCTAATATAGAGTATCTCAGAAAGTTTAATGCAGATATAATAATCGTGGTTGCTTTTGGACAGATTCTGTCAAAGAGTATTCTTGATATGCCTCGATACGGCTGTATCAATGTGCATGCTTCACTTTTGCCAAAGTACAGAGGTGCGGCTCCTATCCAGTGGGCTGTGATTAACGGTGACGAGTTTACAGGTGTCACTACCATGAGGATGGATGAGGGCGTCGATACCGGCGATATGATTGCAAAGAGTACAGTCAGACTCGCACCTGATGAGACCGGCGGCAGCCTGTTTGATAAGCTCTCAGCAGAGGGAGCAAAGCTGTGTGTGGAGACCATGAAGATGATAGAGGATGGCACTGCAGAGTATACTCCTCAAAACAGCGAGGAGGCCACACATACATCAATGATTAGTAAGGAGCTTGGTTTTATCGACTGGACAAAGCCGGCTGTTGAGATTGAGAGGCTTATAAGGGGGCTCAATCCATGGCCGAGCGCATACACCCACTTAAACGGTAAGACATTTAAGGTGTGGAGTGCAAAGGTGATTGACGGCAGCGATGATTATGAGCCGGGCTGTATTTATCATATCGGAAAAAATGATATGTATGTACAGACAGGAAAAGGAGCATTATCTTTAGTAGAGGTACAGCTCCAGGGCAAGAAGCGCATGGATACAGGTTCATTTTTGAGAGGCTGTCATGTGGAAGAGGGCTCGTTTTTCACGTTATAGTTATTCATTATAAGTAACTAAAAACATAATTAAATGTGAGTCAATGTTCTCAAAGATACTCAAAATCCAGAGTATTCGTTTGTGCTAACGTCAAAGCAGTCGGAAACGTTGAGAAGTAGCCAGTGCAAGTTGAAACAGTCTTGCTAATTATAGGATAGAACCTTGATGGTAGCGTTTAGACAATGGTAGAAGCCTACGAAAACCAAGTAGCGAAACATAAAATATTAAGAAAGGAAAAGCTATTTAGATGAAAACCTATATCTAATCAATTTAAAGAATTTATAGGTATGTACCGATGGCTTAGTCGGGAATTTACGACTGTGGAGTGTACAAGAACTTGTGAGTAGCGTATTGTTTATAATCGCCAAAGCATACACATTGAAGCAGTAACTACAAATCGTGAGATTGTAGCGAATCATCTAGCATATACACATTTGTATATGTTTTTAGTAGCAGAGATGATACATGGGATATTATTACTGGGATCCGACATATATACTCGTTGTGATAGGTGCAGTGATATGTATGATTGCATCGGCAAGAGTTAAAGGTACATTTAATAAATATTCACAGCTAAGAAGCATGTCAGGCATGAATGGCGCACAGGTAGCTCAGAGAGTGCTTCAGGCGGCAGGCATATATGATGTGCAGGTGCGTCATGTGTCCGGCAGTCTGACGGACCACTATGATCCGCGCACCAAAACAGTGAATTTATCTGATCCTGTGTACAATGCCACATCGGTCGCAGCACTTGGCGTAGCAGCCCATGAGTGTGGACACGCTATACAGCATGCAAAAAGCTATGCACCTCTTTCAATCAGGAGTGCACTTGTGCCTATAGCTAATTTTGGCTCAATGCTTGCATGGCCGGTCATACTTATCGGCTTATTATTTAACACACGCTCGTCAGGGCTTATTATTGATATAGGCATATTGCTGTTTTCGGCAGCAGTGCTTTTCCAGCTCGTGACATTGCCGGTAGAGTTTGATGCTTCAAGACGTGCGCTTGTCATGCTTCGTACACAGGGCATACTTGCAGATGACGAGCTTAGGTACACAAGAAGGGTGCTCAAGTCAGCGGCACTTACCTATGTAGCCAGTGCGGCGGCTGCTATTTTACAGCTCCTTCGTATCATACTTATCACAAACGGACGCAGACGGGACGACTGATATTGTTTTAGATTCTGTTTGCCTGTGATTTTACAGGGTTGCAGTTCAAATTGGATATATTAGTTAGAAAATTAAATGTATATGTAACTATTCGGAAACATCATCATGATAAATAATCATAGTAAAAATAATCATAATAATAAAAATAGCCAAATAAACAAAAATAATATACCGGGCAGACCGGCAAAATCAAACGTGGCAGCGCATAATGAGCACTCTGTAGATACGCGTGAGCTTGCCCTTGAGATGCTTATTGAGATTAATGAGCGTGGAGCATTTTCACATATCGTGCTTCGCAGTGTGCTTGACAAGTATCAGTATCTGTCAAAGCAGGACAGAGCCTTTATGACGAGGCTTGTTGACGGCACTATCGAGTATATGCTGCAGCTCGACTACATCATAGACTCTTTTTCAAAGACAAAGGTAAGGAAGATGAAGCCCTTCATCAGAAACCTTCTTCGCATGAGCGTCTACCAGATAAAGTACATGGACGCGGTGCCGGATTCAGCTGTATGCAATGAGGCGGTGAAGCTTGCAAAGAGGCATAAGTTTGCACAGCTTTCGGGCTTTGTAAACGGTGTACTCAGAAATATTGCAAGAAATATAGATTCAGTACAGCTTGATACATTAAGCATCCGATACTCTATGCCACAGTGGATAGTGGACAGATTTGTTGCGGCATACGGAGAGAAGAAGGCAGAGGAGATTTTCAAGGCCTTTCACAATAAGAGCACAATTAGCATCAGGACAAACCTGACCAGGTGTACTCCGGATGAGCTTCGCGCGACGCTTGAGGCAGAGGGTGTGACGGTCACAGCGGTTGATGAACTTAATTATGCATTTGTTATATCTGGATTTGATTATTTGAATGGCTTGCAGAGCTTCAGAGACGGACTTTTCTATGTGCAGGATATAAGCTCAATGCTTGTCGCACAGACGGCTGCTCCAAAGAAGGGCGACTATGTGATAGATGTATGCGCAGCACCGGGTGGCAAGAGCACCCATATAGCTGAGCTTTTGCAGGGAAGCGGCCATGTGCTCGCACGTGACCTGACCGATAACAAGGTCGGTATGATTGAGGAAAATATAGAAAGGCATGGCCTTAACAATATGTCGGCAGAGGTGTGGGATGCCACAGTATTTGATGCTGATTCGGCGGGAAAGGCAGATATACTCATTTGTGATCTGCCGTGCTCAGGGCTTGGAGTGCTCGGCAGAAAGAAGGATATCCGCTACAAGATGACGCCTGAGTCTGTAGATGAGCTTGCCGCTCTTCAAAGACAGATACTTGATACCGTGCATACATACGTGAAGCCAAACGGAGTGCTCGTGTACAGTACATGTACGATAGATGAGGCTGAGAATGAGGACAATGTGAGGTGGTTTATTGAAAAGCATCCGGAGTTTGAGCTGGATAAGAGCTTTGCTGAAGGCACCGGAATGAAACAGATACTGCCCGGTGAGCATGGAAGTGACGGATTCTTTATTGCAAGATTCATAAAAAGCAAATTATGATATTAAAATAAATCATGAATTAATAAATATAAATTGGTTCGAATTAGAAGAATTTGTTTATGCAGATTTAAATGATGAATTTTAATTACGAAACCAGATTTCAGGATATAATTAGTGAAGTAATAAACAATAAGCAAAACAAATAAGAAAAAACATTTATAAAACAATAGTTAAATGCAGACTTAATAAAAATGATATGGAACAGATAAAAGAACAACTAACTGACATCAAATCAATGAATATGGACGAGCTCACAGAGTTTATCATATCGCTCGGAGAGAAGAAATTCCGTGCGAAGCAGATATATGAGTGGATTCATGTGAAGCATGTGGACAGCTTTGATGAGATGACCAATATTTCAAAAAAGTTCATACAGGTATTAAAGGACAATGCAATACTCATCTCGCTAAAAAAAGAGGAGGTGCAGGTGTCAAAGCTCGACGGCACGAGAAAATATCTCTTTGCACTCGATGATGGCAATGTCATAGAGAGTGTGCTTATGAAGTACAAGCATGGAAACTCTGTATGCATATCTTCGCAGGTTGGCTGCAGGATGGGGTGCAGATTCTGTGCATCCACTCTTGATGGTCTCGTCAGGGGGCTTAGGCCGTCTGAGATGATTGACCAGATTTATCAGATAGGTAAGGACATAGGAGAGCGCATCTCAAATGTAGTTGTCATGGGCACAGGCGAGCCGCTTGACAATTACGACAATCTGCTGCGCTTTATAGAGCTTCTTACTGATGAAAACGGTATCAATATCAGCCAGCGCAATCTGACAGTTTCCACATGTGGTCTCGTACCGCGCATGAGACAGCTTGCAGATGAAAAGCTTTCTATCACGCTGGCGCTTTCACTGCATGCCTCCAACCAGGAAAAGAGAAAAGCTCTCATGCCGGTTGCAAACAGCTATGATATACATGATGTGGTCGATGCATGCAAATATTATTTTGCACAGACCGGCCGCAGAGTCACCTTTGAGTATAGCCTGGTAGGCGGAGTGAACGATACAGCCGAGGATGCAACAGAGCTTTCGGCACTCGTGCATGGCATGAACTGCCATATAAATCTGATTCCGGTAAACCCGATAAAGGAGCGCGACTACATGCAGTCCAACAAGGGTGTTATAGAGGCTTTTAAAAATAGGCTTGAAAAAAACGGAATTAATGTTACTATTAGAAGGGAAATGGGCAGAGATATAGACGGTGCCTGTGGACAGCTTCGCAAGAAGCATATAGATAAAGAGAGAGGAATAAACTAGATGAAGACGTTTTCCATTACGGATGCAGGTGCTATTCGTGAGATGAATCAGGATTTTTATTTCTCGTCTGACACTGCAGTAGGAAATCTTCCGAATCTTTTCATCGTAGCAGATGGAATGGGAGGACACAAAGCCGGTGACTATGCTTCCAGATACACTATAGAGCGTGTGGTTGCATCGGTATCGAGAAATGCCGGGGATGAACCGGTATCCATCATCAAAGAGGCTATCAACAAGGCAAATGAGCTTTTGGTGGCTGAGTCTCGTGAGGATGAAGCTAAGCGTGGAATGGGTACCACCTTAGTCGTAGGAACTATTATAGGAAACAAGCTTTTTGTGGCCAATATAGGTGACAGCAGGCTTTATATTGTAGGTGGCACAGAGCAGATCAGACAAATTACCAGGGATCATTCACTGGTTGATGAGATGGTCAGGATGGGTGAGATAAATGCCGACGAGGCGAGAGTTCATCCGGACAAGAATATCATCACGAGAGCTGTCGGGGCAGCAGATCATGTGGAGGCAGATTTTTTTGAGGTCGAGCTATGTGAGGACGACAGGATTCTTCTGTGTACAGACGGACTTACCAATATGGTGAGAGATAAAGAAATATGCGATACTATTAGGCAAAATGATAATATCGAGACAGCAGCGTCACAGCTTGTCGCCATGGCCAATGCAAACGGTGGCCGCGATAATATCACTGTAATGATTATTAAACCATTTTAAGACGAGGTAATAACAGATGTTAGAGATAGGAAGTTTTTTATCGGATCGATATGAGATCCTAAGCAAGGTTGGCGCAGGCGGCATGTCTGATGTATACAAGGCAAAAGACCATATACTGAGCCGTTTTGTAGCTATAAAGGTTTTAAAGCAGGAGTTTTCGGAGGATAGTTCATTTGTGACCAAGTTCCGTGCTGAGGCACAGTCAGCAGCAGGACTTGAGCATCCAAATATCGTAAATATCTATGATGTAGGCAGCGAGAATGGTCTGTACTACATTGTCATGGAGTATGTCGAGGGTATCACACTTAAGACTTATATCGAGAAAAAGGGCCAGCTGTCATTCAAGGAGTCTGCAAGTATTGCAATCCAGGTGGCAAGGGGCATAGAGGCCGCTCACAATAAAAATATCATCCACCGTGATATCAAGCCGCAGAATATCATTATTTCTACAGATGGCAAGGTAAAGGTGACAGACTTTGGAATTGCAAAGGCTACATCTTCAAATACAATAAGCTCAGATGTGATGGGCTCAGTACACTATGCATCTCCGGAGCAGGCAAGAAACGGCTTCGTCGATGGCAGAAGTGATATTTACTCATTGGGAATCGTAATGTTTGAGATGGTTACAGGCCGTGTGCCGTTTGACGGTGATACCACAGTGGCAGTTGCACTGCAGCACTTACAGGAGGAGATTGCAAGGCCAAGCATCTACGCACCGGATCTGCCAATCAGCTTTGAGAAAATCATCTTAAAGTGTACACAAAAGACACCGGACCGCAGATACCAGACTATTGAGGAGCTTCTCACAGACATAAGGCGCTCTCTTGCGCATCCTGATGAGGATTTCGTTACAATAGCACCACTCGTTGACGGTGGCAAGACCAAGGTTATAAGCCCAGAGGAGCTTGACAAGATAAAAGAGGGCAGAGGTGTCGCAGAGGACTTAAACGATGATGATACCGATGCAGATAATGGTGATGAGTATGCTGACGATGAAGACGATGATGATGAATATGATGAGTCACTCTTAGACGACGATGATGACGAAGAAGACGATGACGATGATGATGACGGCAAGCTTTTAAATCCAAAGATGGATAAAGCAATCACAATCATGGGTATAGTAACAGCCGTAATCATTGTAATAGTTATCATATATCTTGCACTTTCAGTGGCAGGAGTGTTTAAGTTTGGCGGCAAAAAGAACTCAGAGTCACAGCAGACAGAGTCACAGACACAGACCGAGTCTGAATCAGAGTCAGAGACACAGACTGAGACAGAGGGCCAGATGATTGACATCAGAGGCATGTCAGTGGAGGATGCTCAGAAGGCAGTAGACCGCTTAAAGCTTGACCTCACAGTATTTGCATTTGAGACAAAGCAGTCAGATCAAAAGGACGGCACAATCCTTGAGCAGGATGTCAAGGCCGGAGATACAGTAAAGCGTGGTTCACAGATTAATGTAGTTATCGCAGGAAAAGGTGATAATACATCAGAGATGGTCAAGATACCAAGTGTAATCGGAAAGACCAAGAGCTCGGCAAAGAGTACACTCGAGTCAGCAGGCTTTAGTGTCACCTTCGAGTATGGAGATTACAATGACAGTGTAGCAGCAGATGTAGTAACAGCACAGTCACCATCAGCAAAGAAACAGGCCGCAAAGGGCAGCACAGTAACAGTCACCCTCTCACCGGGCCAGAAGCCAATCACCGTGCCAAACGTAGTAGGTGCCTCACAGTCACATGCAGAAAGCGCCCTCGCAGGAGCAGGGCTCAAGTATACCTATGCTGACTCCCAGTACAGCGACACAGTACCAGCCGGCAGCGTAATCAGCCAGACCAAATCCGGCGAAACCGTAGCCGCAGGCACCACAATCACACTTACACTCAGTAAGGGAAAGCAGGAGATATCGACTAACGTAAGTAAAGGAATTAGTTATAGTGGAGAGGGAACTGTAGTAAAAGCAGAGTATAAGCTTGTAGGTAAAAGTGGAACTGTATACGATAAGGGTTCATATGAAAATACGTCATCATTTACAGTTTCCGGAACAATGAAAGAAGCTACAGGAAGTATTGTGGTTACTTGGACAGTTCAGACAGGGGAAACAGATGAAGCAGGAAATCCTGCAACTGTCACACTTGATCCAGTAACGTATAGCGTGCCATAAGCATAAGAGAAGTTAAATAATTATTATAAACCAGAATAGCAAAAAAGAGGTAGATATTGCCATAGCTTGGGGCAGCACGAGGAAAACGAGCCGTAGCGCAGCTACGTCAAGTTTTCCATATCGCCATCATATTTGTAAATACACACAATACACGTATAGTGCACAAAGCAGCAACCCAATACACGCTTCATAGTAAGCCACCGGATAGCACCCACAAAGTGGGTGCTATCCGCACCCCACTACCGCATCAACCCGCGGACGAAAACCTGAACTCGCGGAGAGGAACTAAGGAAGCGGGGCAGGCATGTGTTCCGAGAAAAAAATATGAATTGCCCCGGGGTGCCATAAACCTACCGGGGAAAGAACAGGGCAGAGCAAGCCATCGCCTGTCCGTAGGAGAGCCCGGGGCTGGCTTCATATTTTTTAAGAGGAATATATGCCTGCCCCCGCCACCCACACAACCTCAAAGCGCGGCATGCATCCCCGCCGAAAGCGTGACTCCTGCAAATACAAAAGCACACAAGGAAAACCATGACAGGAAAAATTATTAAAGGAATTGCCGGCTTCTACTACGTCTACGTAGAAGAAACCAAAGAAGCAAAAGAAACTGCCACAGGCGGCACTCTCTACGAGTGCAAAGCAAAAGGCACCTTCAGAAAACAAAAGATAAAGCCGCTGGTAGGCGATATCGTCGACATAGCAGTCCTCGATGATGAAAAGCACATAGGCAATGTCGAGCGTATACTGCCACGGAAAAACGAACTTATCAGGCCGGCTGTGTCCAATATAGACATGGCCCTGGTTATTTTTGCATCCGCAAAGCCGGATCCCAATTTCAACCTGCTTGATAGGTTTTTGTGTATGATGGAGTACCAGCATGTCCCGGTTACCATATGCTTCAACAAAAAGGACTTAATCACATCTAAAGAGCAGCAGGAGCTTAAAAGCATATACGAGCCGGCAGGCTATAGAGTGCTTTTTACCAGCACGAAAACAGGTGAGGGCATAGATGAGATAAAGCACATTTTAGAGGGAAGGACAACCACGGTTGCAGGTCCCTCGGGAGTTGGCAAGTCATCTATTATCAACTGTCTGCAGGATGATGTGCAGATGGAGACCGGACATATAAGTGAGAAAATAGAGCGCGGAAAGCATACGACCAGACATTCTGAGATTATCCCTATAAAGGATGGCACGTATATCATGGATACACCGGGCTTTAGCTCGATGGATGTGCCGGGCTTTGAAAAGGAAGATCTATGGACATGTTATCCGGAGTTTGTAGAGTATGAGCCATATTGCAGGTTTCAGGGCTGCAGTCATATAAATGAGCCGGACTGCGGCGTGAAGGAGGCTCTTTCAGAAGGAAAAATATCGCAGGTGCGGTATGATAATTATAAGCTTTTATATGAGGAGCTTAAAAACAGACAAAAGTATTAATTTAAAGCATAATCAAACGGAGGAAAACATGAACTGTTTATCACCATCAATTTTATCAGCGGATTATTCAATACTCGGAGAGCAGCTTAAGCAGCTTGATGAGGCCGGAGCACAATATGTACATATAGATGTTATGGACGGCAGCTTCGTTCCAAGCATATCAATAGGACTGCCGGTCATAAAGACAATCAGAAAGTGCACAGAGCGTATGTTTGATGTGCATCTGATGATAGATGAGCCGGTCAGATATATAGATGATTTTGCGACAGCAGGAGCAGATATCATCACAGTCCATGCGGAGGCATGTAAGCATCTTGACAGGACAATCGAGGCAATAAAGGAAAAGGGCATACTGGCAGGTGTAGCATTAAATCCGGCTACTCCGCTCTCAGCCATAGAGTATGTGCTTCCAAAGGTGGACATGGTGCTTATCATGACTGTAAATCCGGGCTTTGGAGGACAAAAGCTTATTCCGTACACTGTAGACAAGGTGCGCGACTTAAAGGCACTTCTTGAGAAAACCGCAAATAAGGCTGATATCGAGGTGGACGGTGGTGTTAATCTTGAGAACGTGGAGACACTGCTTGCAGCAGGAGCCAATATCATTGTTGCGGGAAGTGCGGTGTTTAGCGGAGATATAGAAGAAAATGTAAAGGGTTTTCTGAATATCATGATGTAACAGATGCAGGTTAAAACAAAAATGCTTCCGGGGCTGTAGCAAATGTGGATATGTTATTTATAAGAAGGTGGATAAAATGAGGTATTTGATTGTATGTGGTGGAAAAATAGATAAGGAATTCGGCTTAAATGAGATAAAGACTGACGGAATAGATGCCATAATTGCGGCTGACAGCGGAATGGATTTCCTGTACGAAAACGGTGTCACGCCTGATATAATTGTAGGTGATTTCGATTCAGCCACGACAAATGCATTGGAGTATTTTGAGAGAAAGGGACAGACTGAGATACGCAGGCTCAATCCCATAAAGGATGATACCGATACAGAGTATGCCATAAGACTGGCAATAAGCGAGGGTGCACGAAGCATAGTGGTGCTTGGAGCAACAGGCAGCAGAATAGACCATGTGCTTGGAAATATTTCACTTTTGGGAATAGGCCTGGAAAGTGGAACTGATATCAGCATTATCGATACAAACAACCGCATAAGGATGGCAGATAAGCCGGTAACCATTGAAAAATCAGCACAGTATGGCAGGTTTGTATCTCTTATAGCACTGACAGACGACAATGAGGTAAGCCTTAAGGGCTTTAAGTATCCTGTTACTGATTATTCCTTTGACAGGTTTACATCGCTTGGCATATCCAATGAAATAGTCGATGATCATGCACTGATTGATATCCATAGAGGAAAATTTATCATTATTGAGTCAAAAGATTGACTTTTTAGGAGTTTTGGTCTACTATGGTTTTAGGATTATTTCGGAAAAGCCTGATTACAGGAGGATTGATATACACTGTGTCGGCTTTGGAACATGATGGGGTAATTAGATGATAGAGAAGTATTATAGCGGGGTAATCGAGCAGATTTACAATCGCATAGGAAAAGAGACTCGAAATATCGTAATGGCGAATTATAGCAATGATTTTTCGATTGAAAATCTTGAGGTTATAAGACGTTATCAAAGCAATGAGGATAACGTCTTTTTTGCATACAGTGAGTTCTCTTACAATACGCTGGTCGGAGCTTATGAGCCATTTTTGGACATCATATGCAATATGCACAGGCGCTTTATAGGCGGAAGCTTTGATGATTTCCAGAAGGAGTGCGGTGTGTACTATCTGCACAGACAGGTGTTAAACAGCTATTATGAGACAGGTGAGTGCTTCAGAGAGGAGACAGTGCTGTTAAATGAGGTGGCATATGAGCAGAGACGCATGACGATGGCCATAGCTGACATGCTCAAGAAGCTTTCTGAGGTGAAGCCTTTGATGATTGTGATAAACAGATTCCAGATGGCGTCTAAGAGTTCAATTGAGACCATCAAGTATCTGATTGACAATCCATGCGCCAATATCGGTATCGTGTTAGGTGTCAATGCCATAGTCAAGGGTACTGACAGTACTGTTGAGGTGTGGGATCGTATAGTTGAGTCGCTTGAGGACAGGAGCGCCATATACTATATAGGCAGTGCCGGACCGCTTAAAAATAACGTAAAAACTACAAATGATGATGAGCTGTATATCACTATGAACTTTGAGCAGAGCATCCAGGAAGCATCAAATATCATGGAGTTTCTGGATTTTGAGCAGGCAAGGAGAGGCTGCCGCATTATAGAGCATAAGCTTAAGTTTGAGGATGCATGGATTGATGAGAAAAGCCTGCGCCGCTTTTATATGGTCTATGCAAGGACGTCTGTTTTACTTGGAGAGATGTCCAAAGCGATTGAGCTCACGAATGAATACAAGGCGCTGATACCGGAAAATGACAGTGAGCATTATCTTTCGCTGTATTATTTCATGAAGGGCACCTGCTATATGTATCAGGGCAAGCTTGAGAAGGCCGGAAACAGTGCAAAGAGTGCCTATGACTATGCAGTTTTGGCAGAGGATGACACACTGATATTTAAGGCAGAGCTTTTGTCAGTCATGATAAAGATGTCAGGCTGGTACAATATATTCTTCTGTGTACAGGATATACCTGTCAGTGATGAAATTATAGAAAAGCTCATAAAGCACGGCTACAGGAATCATTTGGCACATATATATATTTACGCATACGACAATAGCCGGGATGTGGTGAAGCAGTCCTTTTATGATGAATCATTACTAAAGCATTTTACGAAGGGGCTTGAGCTTGCGAAGGAGATAGGAAATGATCAGCTTGTGTATGATGCATATCAGAAGACTATTATGCTTGCCAGCACAAGCGGTCTCAATGAGATAGCCTTTTTATATGTTATCCGTACATACGAGTTCATGAAGGGGCACGGCAATATATATGTTGCGAGAGTGCTTACGTCTATAGGCTACAATTTAAGTGCCATGGGTAAAAATGAGCTGGTTGACAATTATTACAATGCTGCAATCAATATGTTATATTACCTGAAGATGCCGGAGGATATAGCTGAGGTGTATTATAACAAGTCTCTTAACTATATCATGCAGGGCAATTATAAGGAGGCTGTCCATGCACTTTTAGTTGCCATGAAGACTATTATAAAGCTTCATCTAAACAGCTTAAGAGTGTGCAACACGAGTAAGGTATATGCGCTTCTTGCGCTTGCATCTATATTTTCGGGTGACAGATTCAGCTGTGAGCGCTATCTGCTCAGCTGCAAGCAGTTTCTTAATTATGTCATCTACAGAGTAATTGACACCACAAGAACTGAGGCAGTCCATGACTATTCCAGATGCGATGATGAGATGTTCCTTTACTCCTTTGCATCAGCCATGCTCTTGTGGCACGATGGTGAAAAGGAAGAAGCCTTTTTACGTTTTGAGGATGCGGAGAGATATCTCGTTAATGCGGAGGGAAACGAATTTTTTGCATATTCGATATACAGGGAAAGCAGGATGAAGCTGTTTGAGCTGCTCGGCAAAAATGAGCTTATAGAGCATGAGAGAATACTTTTAGAGGCACACAATAAAAGGATGCATGAAATAGCAGAGGCAGCTCCGCTTGACATGTTAAAAAATATCAACCTAGAGTCACTGAGTGATGGCCATATCAATGAGCGGCAGATTAATATGCTTGTAAAGCAGCATGGGCTCGAAAAGGATTATCAGGGCTCAAAGCGTCAGATGGAGTTTATTTCCATATGGCAGACCATTATCGATGTCAATGACCAGAAGAAGGACACCATGATTGAAAATGCCATGAGCAATTTCATCAATCATTTCAGTCTTGACTGTGCGCTGATCATAGATCTGCACGCGAAGGAGCCACAGGTGCTTTATAATGATACGGGCTGTGATATGACAGATGAGGTTATAAAGGGCATATGTGATATCATGATAGACTATCCGGAGGGCATTGCCACATCAAAGATTGCAGAGGGCTTCTACGAGTATGAAAATGTCATCTCGTATTTCGGCGTGGATGATGTATGCTCATTTGTCGCAGTGCCTTTTATCAAGAATGATGCACTTTCAAGTGTACTCATAGCATATGTGCGCATGAAGGACAACTGGCATGGCTCAATCGAGCGATACATGCTCAATGAGGATGATCTGAGCATTTTCAAGCTGTTATTCAGAGAGCTTGAGTATTCCATTGCCCGTATTGAGGCAAATGAGAAGGCCAATGAGATGAACAAGAGGCTGAAGCAGGCAGCTGTCACTGACATGCTTACCGGTATCTATAACAGAGCAGGTATGTATCAGGAGATTGAAAAGCTTGAAAAGCGCATAAGTGTTACATCCGGTGGAATGGATGTGGGGCTTATGTTTATTGACCTGGACAACTTCAAGCATTATAATGATACGTATGGTCATGATGTGGGAGATTTGATACTTAAGGAGATGGCCTTTGTGTTCAGGGAAGTTGCTAAGGACAGAGGCTTTGTGAGCAGATATGGCGGTGATGAGTTCATCATAGTCATTGAGTCATGCGCCAGATACGAGCTTGAGAATATTGCAAAGGATATCTATGCGAGGATTGCAGAGGCGGATGGCTTCAGCAGCCAGATAAAGAAATATCTCAACCATGACGTTGAGTTTAATGAGGAGAAGAATATCACCTGCTCCATCGGCATTTCATATGAGAGAAATGTTACCAGTGAGAGTCAGATTACCGAGCTCATTAAAAAGGCGGACGATCTGATGTATACAGTAAAGACAGGCGAGAAAGGACACTATGCATTCTTTTAAATCAGATGAATTTAAGATAAGAGTACTGACAAAGGATGATGCGGAGGAGTACAATGCACTGCTTCGTTATGCTTTTCAGGTGACAGAGGCAGACCTTGCCGAGACAGGCTGGAAGGATGACGAAATCAAGCAGTCGAAGTTTCCGGTGCTTGAGAGAGCTGATGTGCTCGGCTGCTTCAATATCATTGACAAAAGAGAAGAGCTTGTGGCTCAGTTTGCGGTATATCCGCTCGATATGAATATATACGGCGAGCGCTACGAGGTGGGCTTTGTCACAAGTGTTTGCACGTATCCTGAGTATACCGGTCATGGCCTCATGAAAAAGCTCATGAGAAAGAGTCTTACGAGAATGCGCGACAGCAACAAGTCGTTTGCTCTTTTGTACCCATACTCCATACCTCTTTACAGAGGGCTTGGCTGGGAGATTATCTCAAACAAGATGACATATGTGATAAAGGACAGACAGATTCCCACAAAGCTTAAGGAGCCGGGCTATGTGCGCCGTGTGCAGTGGGATGACGAGCAGTTTAAGAAGCTTCATACTCACTTTGCCGCAAAGACGCATGGCTGTCTGTACAGAAACAATCTGGCTTGGGAGGAGTACTTCCGCTGGGATGAGGATGATACGATGGTCGCCATCTACTACAACGAGGATGATGAACCGTGCGGCTATATGGTATATCTTATCAGCTCCGATGTCATGCACATCAAGGAGCTCATCTACTTAAACCGTGAGGCGCAGCTTGGCCTGTGGGAATACATTCATGCGCATGATTCCATGATAGATGAGGTCAGAGGCAACAACTATTACAGCGAGCCTATTGCCTTTGAGCTCGACGACAGTGATATAAAGGAGACAATCAGACCATACGCCATGGGCAGAATCATCGACGTGGCGCAGTTTATTTCACAGTACAACTGTGACCCTGATGGTCCAAGCGGCTGCTTTAGCTTCGAGATAGAGGATGAGCTTCTGCCATGGAACAATGGCACATTCGTCATTGATTTTGAGAAAGGGCACTGTGCTCTCACCGACAAAAAGCCGCAGTATCACATTAGCATGTCTATTGGCACATTTACCACACTGCTTTTGGGATACAAGAGTGCGGAGAAGCTTTTGCAGATGGGCAAAATACAGACTACATATGATGCTGTTGCAAAGCTTGATGATATTTTATACCATGAGATACCATATGTATCTGACTATATATAATTAAAGGTAAAGGAAAATAATATGTCAAATTATGTGATTAGCTGCTGTTCAACAGCAGATCTTACCAAAGAGCATATGCTTGATAGGAATATTAAGTACGCGTGCTTTCACTATGAGCTCGACGGCAAAGAGTATATGGATGATCTGGGACAGTCCATGCCACTGCCGGATTTCTACAAGGCAATGGAAGCCGGTGCCATGACAAAGACCTCGCAGATCAATCAGGAGGAGTACATGGAGTACTTCAGGCAGTTCCTGGATGAGGGATATGATGTGCTTCACTGCGCACTAAGCTCCGGTATATCAGGTACAGTTAACTCGGCAAGGCTTGCAAAGGAGGCTTTGGAGGAGGAGTACCCTGACAGGAAGATATATGTGATTGATTCTCTGGCAGCATCGTCTGGCTTTGGACTTTTGATGGATAAGCTTGCTGACCTTAGGGATAGTGGCATGGATATTGATACACTGGCTGATTGGACCATGGAGCACAGACTTGAGGTGAATCACTGGTTCTTCTCATCAGACCTTACATTTTTTATCAGGGGCGGGCGTATCTCAAAGACCGCGGGATTCGTGGGAAATGTCCTTAATATCTGTCCTTTTATGAATGTGAGCAATGAGGGAAAGCTTATTGTGCGTGAGAAAATCCGCACCAAAAAGAAGGCAATAAAGGAGATGCTTGTGAAGATGCAGGCACTCTGCAAGGATGGTGCCGATTATTCGGATAAGGTCTATATATCAAATTCTGCATGCTATGAGGATGCTAAAGCCGTAGCTGATCTGATAGAGGCTGCCTTTCCTAAGATGAAGGGTAAAGTAGAGATAAATGATATCGGTACGACAATAGGAAGCCACACCGGTCCCGGAACAGTTGCATTGTTTTTCTGGGGTAATAAGAGAGAGGATTAGCCGGATATTTTAGCCTAAATATCTGATTAGAATAATCAAAATCAATAAAGTTGATTATATTTTTATAAAAAATTAAATTACATCAACCAAAGTGATTAAATATAATCATTCCAATAACTGCGCTTATGTGTTACAATTATATCAGTTCAAACGAAAAGAGGTTTTAAGATGAAAGGATATGAAAAATACGAGCGCAGTTATTTTCTGCCTCCTGAATGCACTTATGACTGGGTTAAGAAGGATTATATAGATAAAGCACCACTGTGGTGTTCGGTTGATTTACGTGATGGCAACCAGGCTCTAATCGAGCCGATGAGTCTTGAGGAAAAGCTTGACTTCTTTAAGATGCTTGTAGATATAGGCTTTAAGGAAATCGAGGTAGGTTTCCCGGCAGCCTCTGAGACAGAGTTCAATTTCACGAGAGCTCTTATTGAGAGGGATATGATTCCTGATGATGTTACTATACATGTGCTGACACAGGCCAGAGAGCATATCATCAAGAAGACTTTCAAGGCACTTGAGGGAGCACCGAGAGCAGTTGTACATCTGTACAATTCCACATCTGTTGCACAGCGTGAGCAGGTGTTTAAGAAGTCAAAGGAAGAGATAAAGCAGCTTGCAGTTGACGGAGCTGTTTTACTGAGAGACCTTGCAGCAGAGACTGATGGTAATTTCCGTTTCCAGTATTCACCGGAGAGCTTTTCGGGCACTGAGGTGGATTATGCGGTTGATGTGTGCAACGCAGTGCTTGATGTATGGCAGCCAAAGGCTGATAATAAGGCCATCATCAATATCCCTACCACAGTAGAGAATGCTATGCCACATGTTTTTGCCACACAGATAGAGTATATCAACAAGCACCTCAAGTACAGAGACGGAGTAGTGCTTTGCTTACATCCTCATAATGACAGAGGCTGCGGTGTTGCCACATCAGAGCTTGGTGTGCTTGCAGGAGCTGAGGAGATAGAGGGTACGCTGTTTGGAAACGGTGAGAGAACAGGAAATGTAGATATCGTGACACTTGCCATGAATCTTTACTCACACGGAGTGGATCCACAGCTTGATTTTTCAAATCTGCCTGAGATCAGGGAGAAGTATGAGACATTTACCAGAATGAAGGTAGGCGAGAGACAGCCATATGCGGGAGACCTTGTTTTTTCTGCTTTTTCAGGCTCACATCAGGATGCGATCTCAAAGGGCATGGCATGGAGAGAGGAAAAGAAGCTTGATAAGTGGACGGTTCCATATCTGCCTATAGATCCAAAGGATGTCGGCAGGACATACGAGGCTGATGTTATCCGTATCAACAGCCAGTCAGGAAAGGGCGGAGTGGCATATATCCTTAAGCAGAGCTTCGGTATCAATGTGCCACAGCAGATGAGAGAGCAGGTCGGATACATGGTCAAGCAGGTATCGGACGAGGAGCACAAGGAGCTTTCACCTGAGTGGGTACACAGTATCTTTACAGACAATTATGTGGATTTTCATCCATATTTCACTATACCGGAGTGCCACTTTAAGCAGGTAAACGGCATTTTCGCAGAGGCAGTTATTTTACACAATGACAGCACCAGAAAGGTAGATGCCAATGGAAATGGCCGTCTCGACGCAGTCAGCAATATAATTAAGCAGTATTTTGACATCAGCTTTGAGCTCACTGTATACGAGGAGCATGCGCTTTCACACGGATCTTCATCAAAGGCTATGGCATATGTGGGTATCACAGTTGACGGCAGTATGTTCTGGGGCGCAGGTGTGGATGAGGATATCATCAAGGCATCAATCGGAGCGCTTGTTGTTGCGGTAAACCATTATCTTGCCACCAAGGCTGACAGTCACGTGAAGGATGAGCGCTATATTGCCATGCTCAACTTCATCCAGGCCAACTACAAGACGGTATCGCTTGCAGACATGGCTGCACAGTTCAACCTGACAGAGCCGTATATCTCCAAGTACATAAAGGAGAAGTCAGGCAAGACTTTCGGAGAGCTGGTCACCAATGCCAAGATGAAGAAGGCACGTACACTGCTGAGAAACAGCATCACAACTGTTGAGAATATCGCAATCGAGGCAGGATATCAGAACGTGGAGCATTTTAACAGACAGTTCAAGAAGCTGTATGGAATTACACCGCTTGAGTACAGAAATTCAAGCACAAAATAAGCGGATACAGCATTTTAATATAACCGGATCAATATGCTAAATGACAATTCATTCAGCTGTATTGGTCCGGTTTACTTTTTATTACTGCACTTTTTATGTAAAAATCTGCATTAAAATTGTATAAAAATGGGAACAATGGGCTATTGATTGTATTTTATCAAGTAATTTGTTGTTTTTACAACGGATTATATGTACAATGCGGGTATAATATAAATAAAAGATAATTATTCAGAACTACTGATAACAAAGCAGATATTGAGAATTTGTGTTTGGGATGAATAGTTATAATAAAAAGCAACTATTTGAATTATAGTTTAAGAAAGAGAGGAACGTACATGAGCAATAAAACTAGCGCAGTTGTTAAGACAAACCCAAGAAAGGCTGTAATGATCGGATGTGGATTCGTTGGTTCGGCATCAGTTTTTGCACTTATGCAGAGCGGTCTTTTTTCTGAGATAGTTCTCATTGACGCTGATAAGGACAAGGCTGAGGGAGAGGCGATGGATATAAGCCACGGTATTCCTTTTGCCAGACCTATGAAGATATATGCAGGTGGTTATGATGATGTGGCAGATGCTGCTATCATTGTTGTTTCTGCAGGTGCAGGCCAAAAGCCGGGCGAGACAAGACTTGATCTGGTAAATAAAAATGTTGCAATCTTCAAGAGCATCATTCCGGAGATTGCAAAGAGAAATTTCGGTGGAATCTTACTTATCGTTGCAAATCCTGTAGATATTTTAACACAGGTGGCACAGAAGCTTTCAGGACTTCCTGAGGAGCGTGTCATCGGTTCAGGTACCGTGCTTGACAGTGCAAGACTTAAGTACGCGCTTGGAGAGCATCTTGAGGTGGACAGCCGAAGCGTACATGCATTTATAGTAGGTGAGCATGGAGACAGTGAGGTGGTTGCATGGTCATCAGCCAATGTTTCCGGAGTGGAGCTTCACAAGATGTGCGAGATGAGAGGTCACTACAAGCACAAGGAGAATACAGAGGAAATCGCTGCAAACGTAAAGAACAGTGCTTACGAGATAATCAACCGAAAGCATGCGACATATTATGGTATCGCTATGTCGGTCAGACGTATCTGCGAGGTAATTATGCGTGATGAGAAGTCTATTCTTCCTGTTTCACACATGATGCACGGACAGTACGGCATCGACGGTGTGGTTCTCTCAATGCCTGCAATCGTTGGAGCAGACGGAGTGGAGAGCGATATCCCAATCGAGTTAAGCGGTGAGGAAGCTTTAAAGCTCAAGGAGTCTGCTGATGCACTTAAGAGCATACTTGACGGGCTTGAGCTGTAAATATCAGGCTCTTAATATTAATTTTGTAATATTAAACTTATATAAAATACTATAAATTCAGTAGGGTTTGGGGTATAATGATAACTGTCGGGCTGCATATATTATGTGCTCGGCGGTTATTTGATTTTATGGCAGATAATTATTTAGAATTACCGGGAAAAAGGAGTATATATAATGAGCGAAAGAAAACAAATCCATCAGGAGTTTCTGACAGGCGAAAGAGCCCTGTTTGCAAGCAACGACCTGGATATATATGATACAATTTTTGATGACGGAGAGTCACCTCTTAAGGAGAGCCATGGCATTAGCCTGACAGGCTGTTTTTTTAGATGGAAATATCCGCTATGGTACTGTAGTGACATAGCTGTAAAGGACTGTACATGGTTTGACATGGCGCGTGCGGGTGTCTGGTATACAGACAATATCTCTGTTACTGATTCAATAGTTGAGGCACCTAAGAACTTCAGGCGATGCAATAACCTAAAGCTTAAAAATGTGACATTTCCAAATGCCCAGGAGACCCTCTGGAGCTGTGATCATGTCGATATCGAGAATGTTTCGGCAAAGGGAGATTATTTTGGCATGAATACAAATAATCTTATCATGAAGAATTTCCAGCTGGTCGGCAACTATTCGTTTGACGGCTCAAGAAATGTAGAGGTGCACGATTCAAAGCTTATCTCAAAGGATGCCTTCTGGAATACGGAAAATGTCACAGTCTATGATTCATTTATTACAGGTGAATACCTTGGCTGGAACGCAAAGAATCTGACACTTATAAACTGCACAATCGAAAGCTTACAGGGGCTTTGCTACATCGACAACCTTGTTATGAAAAACTGTAAGCTCATAAACACTACATTGGCATTTGAGTATTCTTCGGTAGATGCAGAGATTTACAGTAAGGTGGACAGTGTTTTAAATCCGACAAGCGGAGTGATAAGGGCAAAGGAGATTGGCACACTGACTATCGAAAAGGACAGAGTTGACCCATCAAAGACTAAGATAATATGTGAGGGAAAATAATCTATGTATGATTTTGACACCGTTGTAGACAGAAGAAATACAGGCTCACTAAAGTGGGATGTGGCAGAAAATGAGCTCCCGATGTGGGTAGCAGATATGGATTTTAAGACAGCTCCACAGATAATAGATGCAATATCAGAGCGTGTTTCTCACGGAGTGTTTGGCTATTCCATCATTCCGGATGAGTGGAATGATGCGTATATTTCGTGGTGGGACAGACGCCATGGGCTTAAAATCGAAAGAGACAGCCTGATTTTTTGCACAGGGGTCGTACCGGCCATATCATCTACAGTGCGAAAGCTCACAACACCCGGTGAGAATGTGCTTATCATGACGCCGGTATACAATATATTTTTTAATTCTATATTTAATAACGGCGTAAATGTGCAGGAAAGCCCGCTTGGATACGAAAACGGCAGATATTTTGTGGACTATGACAGGTTGGAGCATGACCTTTCCAATCCACAGACCTCGCTTATGATATTTTGCAACCCTCACAATCCGTGCGGTATCATCTGGACAAAGGATGAGCTTGCGAAAATAGGTGCACTCTGCAGGAAGTACAATGTGACGGTCATATCAGACGAGATACACTGCGACATCACAGCACCGGGAAAATCATACGTGCCGTTTGCGGCAGCATCAGAGGACTGCGCCGATATAAGCATCACCTGTATTGCTCCGACCAAGTGCTTTAATATGGCAGGCTTACAGACTGCGGCAGTGATGGTGCCAAATAAATTTTTGCGCCACAAAGTATGGCGCGCATTAAATACAGATGAGGTGGCGGAGCCAAACGCATTTGCCATCACGGCAGCAGTTGCGGCATTCACAAAGGGTGAGCCGTGGGTTGAGGAGCTCAGAAAATATCTCTGGGAAAACCGCAAAACAGTCTGCAGCTTCATGGCAGAAAACCTGCCGCAGATACATATAGTGGATGCCGATGCGACATACCTCATGTGGCTTGACTGCAGTGCACTCACAGATGATTCTGTGGCATTTACGCAGATGATTCGCGAAAAGACAGGCCTTTATCTGTCGGAGGGGGCTGAGTTTGGAGGCAATGGCCGCTACTTTGTGAGATTGAATATCGCATGCCCCGGTTCAGTGCTTAAGGAAGGACTTGACAGGCTAAAGAGAGCCCTCGCATAAGCTAAATAGTTACCTTTTTTATTAAATAAATAAGACCGGTGATCGGCCGGTCTTATCTGGTATAATTAAACATTTATGGCATACAAGATTTAGAAATATATCATGCATACGTTTGTTTTCTGATTCGATAGTTAGTATACACTAACATAAATTAGAAGTCAATAACAAATATGGGATTTTGATATTTTTTTGGATTTTTATAAATCACGTACAAATCAAAAGAAAAGTTTTGCAAACAATAAAATGTATGTTATAATAATATAACTGAATTAAAACGAACGAAAATAAACTCACGGGGGTATTCGAAATGCGAAACAATGAATCATCAGAAAACTATTTAGAGACCATACTTATTCTCAGCAAGAAGCTTCCTGTGGTACGCTCAGTTGATATAGCAAATGAGCTTGGATTTAAGAAATCCAGCGTGAGTATAGCCATGAAAAACCTTAGAGAGAAGAACAATATCACAGTTAGTGATGCAGGATTTATCACACTCACAGATTCAGGAAGACAGATAGCAGAGATGATATACGAAAGACATGAGCTTTTGTCAGAGTGTCTTGAGAAGCTTGGTGTTGATAAGGAGATTGCAGCAGAGGATGCATGCCGTATAGAGCATGTCATCAGTTCTGAGAGCTTTGAAGCAATCAAGAAGCATATACATAAGAGCTGATATATGAAACCAGTACCGCATGGTACTGGTTTTTTAGTGTATCGTTTTTCTTGTATATATGAGAAAAATCATCTATAATAGTGAAGCTGTAATCGGCGACATAAAATCTGAAAGGGGAAAAGATGAAACAGATATTAAAATATTTAAAGGAGTACAAAAAGGAATGCATCTGTGCTCCGTTATTTAAGCTGCTGGAAGCATCCTTTGAGCTTATAGTACCGCTTGTCATGGCGGCAATCATTGATAACGGAATTACGGCTTCGGACAAGCTATATATATGGAAGATGGGAGGTGTGCTGGTGCTGCTTGCGGCAGTTGGTCTGGTAAGTTCGGTCACAGCACAGTATTTTGCGGCAAAGGCGGCAGTCGGTTTTTCCACAAAGCTTCGCCATATATTGTTTGAAAAGATAGAGTCACTGTCATTCTCAAAGATGGATACGGTGGGCACATCGACACTTATCACGAGGATGACAAGCGATATAAACCAGGTGCAGTCAGGAGTCAATCTGGTGCTTCGACTCTTCCTTCGCTCGCCATTTATTGTATTCGGAGCTATGGCGATGGCTTTTACAGTAAATGTAAGAGCGGCAATGGTTTTTGCAGTTACCATACCTCTGCTTTCAATAGTGGTATTCTCAGTTATGGCTGCAAGCCTTCCGCTTTACAAAAAGGTGCAGAGCTCTCTTGACACAGTGCTTTCACATACCAGGGAGAATTTAGAGGGAACCAGAGTTATAAGAGCTTTCAATAAGCAAAATGATGAGATTGACAGCTTCAACAGGGACAACGAGTTTTTAACCAATATGCAGCAGGTTGTAGGACGAATCTCAGCACTCACCAATCCTCTGACCTTTATCATTATAAATATCGCAACAATCGCAGTTATCGTATCAGGCGGCAAGCAGGTATACGCAGGAATCCTCACACAGGGTGAGGTTGTGGCACTTGTAAACTACATGTCACAGATACTTGTCGAGCTGATAAAGCTTGCAAACCTCATCGTACAGGTGACAAAGGCAGTGGCGTGCGGTAATCGTATAGCGGATGTGCTTTCTATTCCATCAAAGCTTCCTGAGAAAAATCCTAAGCTCATTGGTGCAAAGGATGGCGCACCTGAGGTTGAGTTTGATCATGTCTGCATGACATATGAGGGAGCGGCCGATGAGACACTCACAGATATAAGCTTTACAGTGCAAAAGGGGCAGACAATCGGAATCATCGGTGGTACAGGTTCAGGAAAATCAAGCCTTGTAAACCTTATCCCTAGGTTTTATGATGCCACAAAGGGTACTATAAGGATTCAGGGAAATGATATAAATGACTACGATGCAGTGCAGCTTCGAGACAAAATCGGTGTTGTAATGCAAAAGGCAGTGCTTTTTGCAGGAACGATAGCCGACAACCTGCGCTGGGGCAAAAATGATGCCACAGAGGAGGAAATGTGGAAGGCGCTCAATATAGCACAGGCGACAGAGGTTGTAAAGGGCAAAGAGGGAGGCCTTGACTACATGATAGAGCAGGGCGGCAAGAACTTATCAGGCGGTCAGAAGCAGCGTCTTACAATTGCCAGAGCGGTTGTAAAGGATCCTGACATACTGATACTTGACGACAGTGCATCGGCACTTGATTTTGCTACAGATGCGAGTCTTCGCGCGGCATTAAAGGGCATGCATGGTGACAAGACAATATTTATCGTGTCACAGCGTACCTCATCTATCCAGTTTGCGGACAATATCATAGTACTCGACGACGGACAGATGGTTGGCTTCGGACCTCATGAAAAGTTGCTTGAGACATGCGAGACCTACAAAGAGATATATGATTCACAGTTTAAAAAAGAGTCGGATATGACCAGACAAAAGGAGGTGTAGAGTATGGCTATGGATAATGCGAAGATGAATAAAGCAGGCACAATCCGCAAGGTATTAAGCTACATGAAGAGATATATTCCTTTGCTTGTAATTTCACTTGCCCTGTCTGTTGTTACAGTGGCGCTTACGCTCTATTTTCCAATTCTCACAGGACGCGCAATTGATTTGATTGTAGGAAAAGGAAAGGTTGATTTTACGGCTATGACAGCCATCCTCACGAGAGCAGCAATAATAGTCGTCATAGCGGCAGCAGCCCAGTGGCTTACAAATATCTGCAACAACAGGATGACCTACAACATAGTGAGGGATATAAGGCGTGATGCATTTTTAAACATTGAAAAAATGCCACTTTCCTATATTGACAGCCACTCACACGGTGATATGGTCAGCCGTATCATCGCCGATGTAGATACATTTTCAGAGGGACTTTTGATGGGCTTCACACAGCTCTTTACAGGAATTGCAACAATAGCAGGTACGCTTATTTTCATGCTCACAATAGATGTGAAGATATCATGCATTGTAGTGCTCATCACACCTTTGTCACTTTTTGTGGCAAGCTTTATCACTAAAAAGACTTATTCCATGTTCCAGCTACAGACAAGAACAAGGGGAGAGCAGACATCACTCATCGATGAGATAGTAGGAAATGAAAAGGTCGTACAGGCCTTCAACCATGAGGATGAAGCGCTTGAACAGTTTGACGAGATAAATGACAGATTACAGAAATGCTCACTGAGGGCAACATTTTTCTCAAGTCTTACAAATCCGTGTACACGTTTTGTCAACAGTCTTGTGTATGCCGGAGTCGGAATTTTTGGTGCCATGAGTGCACTCACCGGCGGAATCACAGTAGGACAGCTTTCATGCTTCTTATCATACGCCAACCAGTACACCAAGCCGTTCAACGAGATATCGGGTGTCATCACAGAGCTTCAGAACGCACTTGCCTGTGCTGCTCGTATCTTCGAGCTGATTGAGGAGAAAAAAGAGATACCGGATGCTTCGGATGCGGTAACACTCGATGAGGCAGACGGACGTGTGGACATAGAGGATGTTTATTTCTCATATGTGCCGGATAAAAAGCTTATCGAGGATTTCAATCTCCATGTAAAGCCTGGACAGCGCGTGGCTATCGTAGGTCCGACAGGCTGTGGAAAGACGACTATTATCAATCTGCTTATGAGATTTTATGATGTAAACAGTGGAACAATTAAGGTGAGCGGACATGATATCAGAAAAATCACGCGCGAGAGTCTACGTGACAACTATGGCATGGTGCTTCAGGAGACATGGCTCAAGAAGGGCACAATCCGTGACAATATCATAATGGGAAAGCCTGATGCCACAGATGAGGAAATCATTGCAGCAGCAAAGGCATCCCATGCCCACAGCTTTATCAGACGTCTGCCGAAGGGCTACGACACTGAAATCGGAGAGGACGGCGGCAGCCTGTCACAGGGGCAGAAGCAGCTTTTATGCATTACAAGAGTCATGCTCTGCTTACCTCCTATGCTGATATTGGATGAGGCAACATCTTCGATTGATACACGTACAGAGATTAAGATTCAGAAGGCATTCCTTACCATGATGCAGGGCAGGACAAGCTTTATAGTGGCTCATCGTCTGTCTACCATCAGGGAGGCGGATATTATCCTTGTTATGAGAGACGGAAAGATTATAGAGCAGGGTAATCATGAGAGCCTGCTTGCAGCCGATGGATTTTATGCAAACCTCTACAATAGCCAGTTTGCATAGCATAGGGTTATAGAAATACGGGGCGTAAGCCGCCGGAGTTGAGAAAAGCACATCACCAGAATGATATGGCAGTCATGCAGGCATACGAATTTACAAAAGGCAGTGAAGCGTATAAAAGCGAAGCAGCCTGTGTTGCAGAATTGATGAAACTTTATCAGAAGAAAGTAGAAGAAATCGAAAAAAGATAACACGCCGGATACGGCATAATTCTTTTAGCAAAGCTAAGAGCGCACTTCTATACAGGCAATTAAATTACAATGTTCTAATTTGGGAAAATAGTTCCAATGAAAGTGATGTGACGAATTTGAAGTTGAAGGAGAATGCAGATATGAAAAAGATACTTGTAACAGGTGGAACGGTATTTGTTAGTCGGTATATTGCAGAGTATTATGTTACTAAAGGCTACGATGTATACGTGCTTAATCGAAACACTAAAGAACAGTCAAAGGGCGTAACACTTATTGAAGCTGACAGGCATAATCTTGGTGAGACCCTTCGCGAATATCGTTTTGATACAGTAATAGATACGGCATATACTGGTGATGATGTAGAACTGTTGCTTAACGCTTTGGGAGACTATGAAAACTATATTCTTATCAGTTCAAGTGCCGTATATCCAGAATATGCTCCACAACCATTCAAGGAATATGCTCATCTTTCTATCAACAAGTATTGGGGCAAGTATGGAACAGATAAAATAGATGCAGAAACTGTTTTGCTAAAACGAAATCCAAACGCATATATTCTTAGACCTCCATACTTATATGGTCCAATGAACAATGTATATAGAGAAGCGTTTGTTTTTGATTGTGCATTGGCTGACCGAAAATTCTATTTACCTAAAGCTGGTGATATGAAGTTGCAATTCTTCCATGTTCATGATTTATGTAGGTTCATTGATGTTCTGTTGAAAGTAAAACCGTCACAGCGTATCTTTAACGTAGGAAATAAGGAAGGTGTTTCGATTCGTAAGTGGGTAGAGTTATGCTACGCTGTTGTTGGAAAACAAGCTACATTTGTAGAAATTCATCAAGATATTGAACAAAGGAATTATTTTAGTTTTTATGAGTATGAGTATTGCTTGGATGTTTCCTTGCAGTATGAACTAATGGGCGATGTAAAATCATTAGAACAGGGGTTGGAAGAAGCCTATGCTTGGTATATCCACAATAAGGACAAGGTAAATAGAAAGCCTCTTATCGAGTACATAGACAACACTTTGTGTTAAGTCAATTCAATTCCATTTTGGTAAACACGTGAAACTTTGAATTCGTAGGAGGTATCGAAAAATGAATAGGAAAACTATATTCTGTTTTCTGACAGCTTTGATAATGATTTTTGTTCTTGCCGGCTGTGGTGGAAAGAATAGTGGTGGGAATATTGACAATGTTCAAATTCCTGATTGGAAACCGTCGGAAATATATTCAGACAGTGATATTGAGGCGGCTTTCCAAACAGTAAAAGACTATTTCGGCAACGAATTTGACGGCTGCACACTGACAAAACTGACCTATCCCGGAGATACATACGCCGATGAATTTTATGAATGGGCTGAACAATATGACGCGGATGAAGCAATCGTAATATTATCATCTTTCGATGTAGACTCATCAGGCGGGGATGGTTCGCTTAATCCGGATTCAACATATGATGATTGGAAATGGATTCTAATTAGGAATGACAGTGGAAATTGGGAACATGTTGACCACGGGTATTAAAGCGACAGATTAAAGTTTATCGGGGAGCAAATAGAACAAAAATCGGTATTTGTAGACGGAGGTACACAACATGAAAAAAATCAGCTTAGTGGTTTTTCCGGCTTTAACAATAGTGTTAGAAGCATTACCACTGGGAGCAGTTTGTACTTTTGCTCCATCTCCAACAGAAAGAGTAAGAGAAACATTTTCATACTTTAGCCTTATACCGTTTGGATATGCAAATTTTGCTCCACTTATTACAGCCATACTTACTGTTGTTGCCAATAAGACCATCATGGTTGTTCCAAAGCCGCTTATCGGTCAGACTGCATCAGAGTTTTTATGGAAGCAGGAAAAACACTTACCAATGAGGATGTCGTAAGGGAACTTCTCGAATTGTTAAAGAAGAATGCCATGAAAGAGCAGGCAAATGATGTATTTGAGATATGCAGCTATGTAGATGGACTGGAGAAAAAGATTGATTCCATGACGGAAGAACTCACCAGTATGCAGAACCAGATAAAAGAAATGCAGGAGGATACACTTGTCAATAATGCTAAAAAGGCATTGTCGGAAGCACAGGAGCGACTTAATGCCAGATGTGAGCAGATAAAGTCACAGGTATCTGAAGTGAAAGCACAGGTCAAATCTACAGCTAAGAACATAGTTGATGAAGCAAAGGCAAAGGGAAGATCTGCATTATACAGGGTGTGGATGAGGTGAAGCAGGAAGCGGCACATAAGGAAGTATCGAAGGTAAGGGAAGATAAAGCCAGATAGATGTGATGACGTGGGAGAAATCCTGCGTCCTTTTTTTATACCGATTTGTTACAATACAGAACACTAATTCGATGTACAAGGGATGGTTATTGGACAGTATAAAGTGCTATAAATAAAGCATAAGGAACAGATGCATGATAAATGAGTTAAATAGAACATTTACGGAGGTGGCAGTTATGCATATATAGGCGTTTATTTTAATATTTGTTGTTGGTTCAATCATTGTCGCTTGTGATGGGGATTATTCATGAATAGCTGCAATCGGTATATTTGTAGGATTT